>SESG01021177.1_pt1 | contig 72791 bp, 141 predicted proteins | sample 3171421 | NCBI WGS metagenome assembly SESG01 (sample SAMN10866946, study PRJNA518727) | freshwater metagenome | biome: subpolar coniferous forest; feature: holomictic lake; material: water; isolation source: holomictic Lake 227, 6 m and 8 m depth | place: Canada: near Kenora, Ontario | collected...
ATTCCTTCTTCGTATGGATGAACTCCAGAAATATGTCAAATACGGAATACAAATAGGAAATAAACTTCAGGCGGCGACGGATACGTTTGATGTCATAACATAGGGATGGTTGCGAACGACATAGTATTTTTTGAACATCCTTCTGTTTCTTACGAGAAACAAAGATTAGGAATAAAATATCCCTATCCTTGTCGTTAAGAAACGATAGGATTGGTTTGAATTCTCGGACTTGGTCAACCGTAAAGTGTTGGGATACCGCCCCCTCTTCACTTAGCTTTGATACGTCCTCGATTCGTTTTCCAATGTATCTTATGATCGCTGGCAACTTTTTTCAATGCCTCCCTAAGTTCAGAATCAATACTCCCTATGGGAATACGACCTTTCTCGAAACTTGTCCTAGTAACCGGGAACCTCTTGTTTTTGAACATACTACCCATAAACTGTAGATGCACTTCAGGTATCTGTTCCACAAACTTCCTCATGCAAAAATGAAAGGATACCCTGTATTTCTTTTTGTGTCTCCCTATCACCAATCCACACAAGTTTTTAAGGTATCCCTCTTTGATGTTGACAATATCTCCCTTGAAGAACTCACTCCTCTTGTTCGCATTCTGGACAGAAAATATAAACCGATTAACATCTTCTGTTGTCAACATATCGGGCTTATCGCAACTCGGCACCACATGAAAGAATAACGAGTTTTCCCTTAAAGTAGACTTGTGATTACTATAATTATCACACCTTACAAAGCAATAGTATTCTTCAGACTTCCACATCACTTCATCACAAACAAATAAAACTTCCTTCAAATCCTCTCCGAAAATCCTTTCAATGGCAGTAGTAGCCGCTTTCCTATCTCCCCGATGATACTCTGTGCTAACAGTAATACAAACCCATTTTTCCATACTTACCACCATTTGAATGAGAAGATTCGATAAATTCCCTTACCAACAGAGATTACAATCTTCACAAGCCTTCCCCATCTATCCTGTGATCCATAATCCTGAAGGAACCAAATCAATATAGCCAGCTTGGGATAATCCTGTCCACATCTGGCTGGAGATTTCAATGTTTCCTCGAAATCGTTTTTTACCGATTCTTCAGTGTTCTTACACTTAAAACACCCACAACGCTGTGCGGTCTCCACATCATTGCATACAAACACTTTAGTTCCAACAGTTTTTACAACTTCAGGGTTTTGGCAAAACCCAACCATGCTGTTCTCTTTAACCCGCTGTCTGACGTTGAAAAAACAATTCCTAGAATGACGACATAAAAACTCTTCCTTCCGTTCCTTGAGTTTTAAAGCCCTCATCTCTCTGAATTTTTCAAGAACTTCCTGTTTCTCTCTCATTGACTATTTCCCATGTTTTTATCACATCATCAATCGCTTTTTTAGTCTTATAGTATCTCAAAACACTTTCCAGAGATATGCCTTCCGCATTCACCTCTTCCATTGATGGCGTGTGACCTAACTTGTTCCATAGCTTTTTATATTCATCTAAGGTTGCCTTGAAAGACAACTGTTTGGCTGCCCCTACCACAATACTCCACTTCCCACCCCATTTCTTCAGAACCCGGTGTAAGGAAGGGAATATTGATGGCTCCTTATTGTGAATCGCCCTATATGCTTTAGCCGTCCACAGATTATACTCAATCACTGCCCTGAGTATGTATTTGGCATTGACTCCGCAGTCTATCTCCATGATACCAAAGGCTGCGGTTCTTGCATTTTCCCACTTCCCGAATTCCTTTTTGTAGTCGTAGACTCTAGGTTCTCCGGGCTTACGTCCAGTTTCTAATTTTCCAGCAGAAGTGAAATTATTCTTACGAAGATACCCTATCAGTTCTTCTTGGGAAAACTTCCTTCTTTCATAGATATACTTGCGACGTTTCTTGAATGGTCTCAGGCGATACCTTTGTTCATCGGACATTTCCAGCATGTCCTTCATTTTCATGGTATCTACCTATTAAGCTGCAACAGGGTTGGCTTTTGCCTTTTTGGTTTTTTTGATGTCCTTGACTTCATCCGTATCAGGCAAGGCTTCAATGACAGGAACAACGTCAGCCATCTTTTCAGTAGTAGTCTCCATCGGGTCAACTGCCGCTGGGTTTTCCATCCAATTGGGAACCCCACCAGAAGCCGCAAACTCACGAAGATACATCGTGATTTCAGGCTTAACCTTCTTGGCATAATGATTTGAACCCGGAGTAAAACCACCTTCAGGAATAGCACACATAATGTGGAATACCGCCAAGTTCTTCTGCTTGGGGTTCAACTTGAGCCAACGAGCCTCAAAGGCTTCCACAACATAAGGCTTGTTGACAAGTGCCTCCATCGGATAACCCACCGTCAGCAAACGAATGGGTCTTGCACTCTTTTTCTTCTTGGTCGTAAGAAATGAGATACTTTCGGTGTCGAAACCCTTGAACATATCGGGGAATCTCTCCACGATTCGTTCCATAATATCCTTCACTTCGCCATCCGAATAGAAATCAGTAAATCTGGGCATAATCAGTTCTCCTTGGGTTGTTGTGGTTTATTGCTTGTTAGCGTCCAGTTTTTTCAAGAGTTCAAGTGTCTCTTCATCTGTAACGACTCTTTTGACACTTTCCATGTACGGCAATTCAATATCAATGCCTTCTTCTGCCTTCATAATGATCTGAAGGTTGTTCAGAATGGCGTTATAGGGCGTAGGACCATCCAAATGACAAACGACCTTGGGATAGATAACCGCAGCATTAGGATCATCTGATTTTACCTCTTCCATCCATAAGGCACGGATTCTTCCCCGGATACGATTTGCCCAATCGGCGATAGTCTCGGTAGTTGGTTGTGATTGAACTTCCAAGATGAAGTCATACTCTTCACCCACATGGCTGTTAATCTTGTCTTCGGCACATACAAACAATGTCTTCATGTTTTTCTCCTTGTATTTCCGGCATTAAGCCGCAACTGCTTTTCCGTCTTGTATCTTAACGCATTTACCCCATTTGTAAGGATAATCGTCCTTGTTTAAGTCTGTTGATAAAACCCATAGTACAGGAATCTTGTACTGTTTGTCAATCTTGGGTGCGTAAAAGTCCGTAAAGTAAACAAGAGCATCGTGTTTTCCTTCAACTCTTTTTAAGACAGGCTCCAAGTCTGTACCACCCCGCCCATGCACCTGCCCAGTAAACTTACCCTTGAATTTGTATTCAGCACAAACCTTGCAATCTGCCTCATACACGGTGATCTTAGCACCATTCTTCCAAATCCAACGAATCTCATTAAAGAACACGGCAAGGAGTTCGTCAGAGATAGAACCGGATGTATCCACGGCTACTGCCAAGTCCAGTACATCCCCCTTACGAGTACCCGGACGGCTTCCAAACCGCTTACTGGTGCGTTTCATGGTGTACTCTAGGATAGACTCTGCACACGAAGCACAGAACATCCTGAGTACCTTCCCCCACGGTACAACAGGCTTCTCCCGCTTCAAAAGGTCTTCAATCTGCTGAATTACCTCTCCGGGGATATTGCCATAGTTTTTATTGCACAATTCCTTTGCCTTCCGAACGATGTCCTTGGCAAACTCCTTGGCAATCATATCATCCTTTACATCATCCCACATAGCGTGAGAAGACATGATGTGAGATAATATCCCACCTACCCCAAATTGACCCGAAGCACATTGTTTCTTGAATTGGGGATTATCCTTCAAATGGGTGTAATACCAAAGAGACGATTTGTTTAATTCAAACCCGTACTGTTCTGGGTGAACATAATTGCCGGGTAACTCTTCCTTCTTGAGGACACTATTGACCACACAATCTTCAGCCACATTACCCCTGAGTTTGTCCTGAAACTTCAAAAATAAGTGACCGAATACAATGTGGAGGATTTCATGTTCCAATACGGCGAGCATATTCATCCAACCCTTATCCCTGCCGCCCGTATCATACATCTCTCCGAAAAACTTCAAATTGAGGTACATCTTGATGAATCTCTCACCGGGGACCCTGCCTACTGCCGCTGTGTCAATACGATGTCCTTCAGGCACATAAACCTTCTGTAACTGCTGAACGATATGACCATAGAATTCCTTGTGCCGGGAAAGATGGACGATACCCTTGATGAGTTCCTTCTCCATCTTTGTCTTTGGAATTGCCACACTAACTGATTGCGATGATGAGTCCACCATTTTCTTTACCTCTTATTTCTTTCAACCTATTGTCAATAACACCACGAATTCTTTCATCCGGATCAAGAATAAGCATCAAAGTCGCTTGGTCGATGGATATGGTCTCAGCGAAATAAAGCCTTTTGCCAACAGAGAGATTATCCATATTGAACATCTCATAGGCTGATTCGGGTTCCAAACCTGCATTTTCCAAGACTTCGGAGAAATCTGATGCTTCACGAGCTTCGTCTCCCGTGAATTCTTTCCCCCTCAAAGTTTTCCATTCTTCTGATGTCATGCCGTTATTATACACCAAAGAATAGATTTTTTGCAAAAAAAACAAGCCGGATGGCTAATTCACCACCCGGCTCATTAAAACAATCCCCAAATCCCTATTATTTGACCTTTTTGTCAATAATCCCCGATAAATGGTATATGGCTTCCTTGAGGTTTTCCTGACTCTGAGCCATAATCGTCATTGCCGTCGTATTGTCTGAAATAATCTTCTGTGACTTCTCCATTTGGGTAAACATCTGGCATGCAGACCTCTCCATTTCACTCTTGAGTTCGTTCTTGGAATCCAAGGCATCTTGTCTGTGCATCATGAATACTTTAACCAAGGCAAATGCCAAAGCAACAACGACTAAAGCAAGAACCATCTGGGTAGTTCCCTTGCCTAGCTTCTCCATTGCTGTCTCAGCCGGAATTTGTGCTACAATCGGCATTGCTGTCACACTACCAATAAGACCTACCATTAGCTTTGTCATCATAGTTGCCCTCCACCCATAGGTGAAATATCAAAAAATTATTTCACTCTACTTGTTCTTGTTTCAATTTCATTCTGGGAATCGCCTTCTCCTTTAACCACAATATCCCCAGACCACTTCCTTTTAACGATTGCTGTAATCTTCATCTTCTTTGAATCTTCCGACATATCCATTGTTGCAACCACATTTACTCCACACTTTTCCACTTCAAATACACAATTTCTGGAAACCGGGGTGTAATTGAAAACCCCATTAAAGGAACGCAGATCGTTGGGTATTGAGTCTATGAAAGGTGCTTTAGTCAGACTTCCCTTGATTTCAAATTTCTTTCCTATGAAAACATCAAAGTCTGATTCGGAAGAAGCATCGACTATTAAGAACCCTTCGACAGGTTGACCCCTAATCAGTAACCCCGAAAGTCCAGAAGCCTCAACAACCTTACATTTGATGTTATAGACTCGCCTCATAACAATCATCCTTTGTTAGATTGTTCCAAGAATTCCTGAACCGTTGATGCCGTGCTGAACTCCCGTAATCCTAATAATAGACCCATCTCTCATATCCTGTCCTTCTAGCTGGTGGGATATTACATAGTCTCCGTTGGCGACGAATGCACCTAAACGATATATGACAACTGATGGGTTCCCGTTAATGATACCGGCAACGTATGGCACCGATGAGTTAGTAAACGGACCATAAAAATTACCTCCCCCTACCGTAAGCTGATTATCAATTCCACAATGAAATGTCCCACCCCAAATATAAGCCTTATTAACCACAAAAGCACTAGCGTTGAATGTTCCGCTGTGTATCTCTGCACCATTATTATTCACAACGCCATTAAACACCGCAGTACCACCCGTATTGACCAATCCGTTAGTCAACGTAACTTCTCCATTAAACATTCCGCCCACGATGCCGCTCCCGTCGCCTTGGGTTCCTGTGGGTATGTCCATCTCTACGGTGCTATTGAACGTGCCACCACTAATTGCCACACCCGTCGAACTAACTGCCCCGAAATTAACATGTCCATTGTAGGTTCCATCCGAGATGATAGATTCGCTATTCACCAATCCATTACAGACTACTCCCGTTCCTCCAGCTAGTAAGCCAGCCCCGGTGTTGTTGTTTATCGCCCCATATATTCCACCGTACACAGCCCCCGAATTATCCAGCATATCAAATTGTATATCGGCATTGGCTACGGGCATAATTGTCGCACTGGTATTGTTAGTCAAAGTCTGGCCGCTACCAGTACCTATTGCCCCTTTAACCAACCCACTACCCTCGTTAATAAGTTCTGTGTTTATGGTACATCCATTTACTGTACCGTTTGATTTATTTGTCAACGAACTATATGTTCCACCGTTGACTACGCCGAGAGAATTGTTCGTAAGTGTGTTGAATGTTGCCGTGGTAACTATACCACTATTGGTTAGCGTATTACCACCCCCATGTGCTTCGGTAATGATTCCCCCAGATTCATTGGTTACATCGGGGAACACAGCCGTGGCACTATTTATATCGCCGCCTGATTTATTGGTAACTCCCATACTGCCGCCAGTAAACGAACCTCCAGTAATGCTCCCATTATTCCTCGCAGCAGTAGCCGGAGAAAACGTACCGCCTGAAATAATACCCGCACTACTGTTGTCAAAATTCGTAACCGTACCAGCAGATATTTCTCCGGCACCGACCACCAGAGACGGGTCGTATCCGTTGTATAACATGGCAATACTGGTAGCACCCGTAATCGACGATTGGTTATAGATTGCGTTAAATGTACCACCACTAATTATACTACCATTTGTATTGGCTACATAATATGGAGAATCAAACGTACCTCCTGAGATATTACCTCCCTCATTGTACATAGAACCACCGAAACTGCCGCCCTGAATCTCTCCCTCGTAGTTAGTGATGTTTACAAATGTTCCACCTTGAATGATTCCACCTCGGTTTTCTACCCTACAACTAACCGACGTATAGTCACCCAACGTTATGTAACCAATAAGCGGACCCAACCCGCCCGATTTACTCCTATTTATAATCACACCTTGAAATGTTCCAGCAGATATGGCTCCATAATTAGTAATCGTACTCACACCACTAAAAAATCCTTCAGAAATAGACCCATTATCAGTATCGTTACGGTCATTTGTTACTGTACCGAAAAAACCGCCGCCTGAAATATAATGCAGATTGGTTACAGTACCGTTAAAATTCCCGCCTTCAATTGTTCCAGTAGTTGTGTTGGTAACTGTTCCGTTAAATGTTCCACCGCTGATATTATCATTGTTTGTAACCGAAGCCATTCCACTTGCAAAAGTCGGCGTATACAACGGCGTAATATGTCCATTATTCAATACATAGGCATTAAAGGTTCCGCCATTTATTTCGGCTCCAGACTGATTCTCAAATTCACCTTCAAAAACTGGACTAAAATCTGTTCTACCGCCAGTAGCATTCGTAACCTTACCGTAATAAGTCCCACCCAGTATTGCTCCGCTATTAGTGACCACACAATACGTCGTTCCAGCATTAGGCCAATTTGGTAGAAGTCCGGTAGGTATTAGTATAGTGTCTGCCATCTGGTCAGGAACAACACCCCCAACCCAGTTACCAGCCTCTTCTAAACTGCCATCAACTGCTCCGGACCATTCTATCTGTGCCATAGTTTTTCTCCTTGAAAATTAATATCCGGGTACTAATGATAAGACATACCAGTTGGTATATACCGCATCATACCGTGCCGCAAACATCGTCATACCATTTGCGTTTGTATACCAAGACAACGGAAGGCTTGCACTTGCAGGAACCTTAAAACGAGTATCTAAGTCAACCGTATGTGTTCCAACTGCATCCTGTCTGACCCACCAAGTAACCGCCTGTCCATCGACTCCATTAGTCGGATTCCTCAAGATCACATTGTTTGTTATGGTGACTCTAAACACACTTCCAGAGTCAGCATAGGTATAGATGTTGGTACTCGTGTAGGTGATGTTTGTTACGGGAAGCGTTGTGCTTCCTGATTGAACTGTAAAACTGACATTGGTATCCAGCGTTCCCGTTACTCCATTCACCGTAATGGTCCTGTTGGTAGGAACAAAAGTTTGCCAATTGGTCCTAGACACGCCACCAAGGTTTAAACGCCCAAGTACAGTCACGCCAATCGAATCCACTTGAAACGTATTGGTCCCTAGTGAAGCAAAACCTAACACACCCGAAGAATCACGATATATTCCTAAATCATGTTCATAATCAAACGAATAGGCAGGAGCAGACAACGACCCATCATTTGCATAAATCGGAACTTTAGGATAAGCCGCATCCCATGCCCAATCCCATACTTTATAAGAAGCCAAATATACAGGAACAGGAGATTGAGAAACGTTAGAGAACACAGATGCACCAATACTGCTGAAATAAACACGGGATTGATTATTAGTAACATAAACTGCCGATTCAATACCACCCAACTGGTATGAGTTCGTTGATATTAAAGCATTAGCAGAAACTCCATTGGAATTCAAATACCCCAACGTCACCACGTTGTTAGCCCCAGTCGGGCTTGCCGAACTCAAGACTACTAAGTTCGTCGATTCGCCTGTCAAAGAACCAACCGTAGCAGCAGATAGGGTAGCAACAACCTGTCCATTGGCTCCCACATACTTCACTGAGTTAGTGCTGACAAACAAATCCCTGAATGGATAATTCGTCGAACCCAAATCAAACCGATTACTTTGAGCGGGAACAATATCTCCCGTCACAATCAATCCCGGTGTGGTTTGTTTTCCCACAATTGCCGCCATATACTGATTATTGGCTGAAATCGCAATCACAGAATTGCTAAAATCACTAGATAATGGAAGCCACAATGGATTACCCCACACAACTACCTGCCCTCCCGACTTCAATGCAAACGATTGACTGGAAGAAGCAGCCACAGCAATCACGCCATTGCTTGCTATCGCTGGGACACTGTAATACCCAACAAAATTATACCCCCATGTCACCACCCCTCCATCCGAACGCAAAGCCACTATACGAGGTTGATGATTATCTACCCCATCCCCAAAAGTGCTTATAGCAATCACGCCATTACTTGCATCCACGGGAACATTCAATATTCCAGTAGTATAACTATCCGTTCCCCACACCACTACCCTTCCATCTGAACGCAAAGCCGCAACAAAACTATCCCCAGCAGCAATAGCAACAACTGAATTACTTGCCGCCTCTGGCACGCTTAACTGCGAAGCCCAATTACCCCATGCCACTACCCTTCCATCCGAACGCAAAGCAAATGCCATATATGCACCTGCGGCAATAGCAACAACAGAATTACTGGCATCGACAGGAACATTACACACCCCTGCACTATTGTCTCCCCATGTCACTACCCTTCCATCTGAACGCAAAGCCATTGAAAAATAATAACCCGCCGCCACAGATACGACAGAATTACTCGCAGCAACAGGTATATCTAAATTTCCATAATTCTCATTTCCCCACGCTACAATTATTCCATCCGAACGTAACGCAAGCACATGATAATTCCCAGCAGAAACCTGAACAACTGAATTACTAGCAGCGGCAGGCACAGCATCCAAGGGTGATGCTGGAGCATTGTGAATAACAACCCTGCCACTCAACTCATATCCGGGTTGCTTCAATAACCCAGATTTGCCACCCACATATCCTGAAAAGTATCCCCGTAAATTAACATTGGCACCTTCAGTTACATTAGAAGCCACTCCTGCAACCGAAGCATAGGAAATAGAACCGTTACTAATCGTATGCCTATTTAGGTCTATATCCTTACTGGCAATTGCAATATCAGTCTTTGTAATAGGTAATCCACCCCGGACAGGCCATACATACCAATTGGCTGTCTTTGGGTCCCACTTACTATCTCCCATATTCATATCTACGTAAAAAGCATTAAGTGCATTGCCATTAAATGTAACAGAAGACCAATAGTAATGAAGTTGAACATTTACAAATGGCAATCCCAGTCTTGAAAATGGCGTATTCGTTGTAATCCCACCCGCCCTACCTAGTGTATCTAACTCCGGCATTCCCATAGGTCCACCAGCACCATTCTGCAAATAAATCGAAGGCAAACGCCAGTCATTATAGCCAAGATATTTAGCCGCATTCAATCCAGCAATGTAGTTGGTTGCCTCATGCCAAGTCATCACACTTCCTGCTAGATTTGCATTCTTCGTCCAAAACAAACCCGTCTGCCTATCTTCCACTGTACCATCTCCCACGTCACGATACCTAACATAGGTCAGATTAGTGTAAGTCTGGAAATTAACGATGTTTGATCCACTTACAGGATTAGGAGAATTGGAAGCAACAGCCGCAGTACCCGCAGAGTAAGCATAATCTGACGTACTACCACCACCCACTCCATAAATGAAAGACCCAGAAGCATTGTCATACTTCACAAACTTACCATTATCTCCAATCGTAGGTGCCGCAATCGGTTTACCCCTAATACCAATAACCGTTGTCGTTGTCGCATTACCAGATATATCACCCTTCGTCACCGCCAACTTATTGGAAGGAATGATATTGGAATCAAGAAAAGCAAAGGTCTTTGAATCAACCATTACACTCTTGCCAGTATTGGTGAACTGAGCACATGCACTCAGAACAAATGTCAATAAAACCACTAAAGTCACAATAAACTTGTTTTTCATCATATCCTCCTCAAATAACCACGCCCGTTTGATCTATATCTAAAGACACATTGCCATCAGGACCACTGACCCTGATAGCATTCCATTTTCCAGTCGTAATGTTGTAAAGATAAGGGATATTGTTCACAATTCTGAGTTCACTGTGAGCAGGTAATCCGTCACTCGTACCGCTCACATTACCAAAATCATCTTCATCTTTACTCTCTACAACTTCAAAGAAAGTGGAATTTGTTCCCAAAGGAGCAGGCTCAACATGATAAAGCCAAGTGACACTTGCAGGATCATCAAAAACAAATCCATCTGTTAATGTGGAAAAAGGGTCTTGGTCACTTTGAGGGGCATCTTGTAATACTATTCTTGCCGCATTCTCATACCTACCAATTAAGGCTCCAACTGGTATGTATCGCTTTAGAGGTGTACAAAAAAACCTCTGAATACATCTATAAATTTTCATTCAAATCCTCCCCAATCAGAATAGTGGGTTTTACAGTATAATAAAAACACGCTTCCACTAGGGGGGATTATATCAAAAAAAAATTACAGCGATTACCAGACTGCCAATAGTTTATTACTTCTGGTCAATTTCTTTATTCTAGCTTCCATCTTCATGGCTTCGCTATGGGTCATCCCATCTTTCGATCTAATGACCTTCAGAGGCGTTCTACCCCGTGTATATTTGGCTCCCCTGCCCTTGGTATGGGCTTCCAGCCGATGGGCTAGATTCGTCGTACAGCCACAGTATAATGTGCCGTCTCCACATTCCAACAAGTAAACCGTCCAATTCATTGATTTGCCTTTAAATTGGCGGAGGAAGAGGGATTTGAACCCCCAAGGCTGTTACACCCATTCGCCTTCCAAGCGAACCGAATACCAGATTATCGCATTCCTCCAAAAAGAAAGGGGAAGTTATGGTGTGGGTATTTTAAAACTCTCACCTTCAAAGTATTCCACAATACTGCGGAACCATATTTGTCCCCTATACTTATTCTGGTGCCCCTAGAGGGATTTGAACCCCCACGGATTGCTCCACAAGTTCCTAAAACTTGAGTGTCTGCCGTTCCACCATAGGGGCGTCTTCACTATCCTTATTGAATTTCTCCATCTCACCTACAAAGCAATCCGGACAGATACCATGTGAAACACTAGCCGTTCCATCCGTAGCCTCCTTCACATCAATAAATTCCTTGCATACACAGCATTTCACATACATCGCTAACAAATTCATCACACCATCATCCTTTCATTTGAAAATTTGGTGCCCAGAGAGAGACTTGAACTCTCACGGAATTTAATCCACTGCATTCTGAATGCAGCCCCTATGCCAGTTCGGGTATCCGGGCAATACTATTCAATCGTCTTCCAATATCCACAAGTCTTTAATTCGTGGCATCCACTCCTATACTCACACTCCGGTATCATATACTTTGCCAAATCAATGTCAACTTCAGAAATCTTGTCCCTTAAAAGTGAAAAAATTTTTACGGTTTCTTTGTGTGATTTTTTACATAACCTCTTTCGTGCCATATTGATAAGAGATTGTGCGTCGATCAGCATACCATGATTTACGGGAGTATTTCTGCTTACTGTGTCATTACCACCCCTATCATCCCGGTTTGACATGACAAAGTGTTCTACCCCAATCTTATGTCTGACCAGATGAACGGATACAAAGGTGGGAATCTCCAACATCTCGATCCAGAATAACTGGGTACGCATAGGCGAATGTTCACAATCATAGATTTTATCCAAGGTTGTCTTGGATGTGGCTCCACGCATGGTCATCTCACATGCCCTACGCATCAATGACTCATCCGTCAACTTTTTGACTTTGATTTCCATATTTAACCCAATTGTCCTCGTTTGTAATGGAAGCTAGATTCACCATCATATTCACCAATGATCCTGAAATTATATCCCTTCTCCCCAAATAACTCATCCATAACACTTTCCAATTCCTCACTGGAAGCAGACAATAAACGCTTCTGAATCTCAACAAGAGCATCTTCCCTTGTTATTTCCATGCTTGTTCTCCAACCCATTTTACTTCTCCTTAAAAATGGTGCTCCGAAGAGGACTCGAACCTCCACAGGATTTCTCCTATTAGCCATTTGGTGTCGCTGAAAGGACTTGAACCTTCACGATGTTTCCACCACTTGCACCTCAAGCAAGCCCCTATGCCAATTCGGGTACAGCGACATTTGTTTTCCTTCTTCTTCTCGCCCCCTCCGCTGTCGAAGTAATAGATGTACATCCTTTTCTATTACTATGACCATCTACCTGATTATGACAATTAGGACACATAAACCTAACATTTTCTGGTCTACAGTCCTTCCAGTCGCTACTGATATGGTCAACATGCAGTATAATCAACTTACCCAACCATTCTCCTTTAACACCACAATGTGGATTTCCGCACCTATACTCTCTTCCAGATTCTATCAATGCCCTTCTTAGTCTAAAAGCACATTCTCTAATATTTGCTGTTCTTAAAACAAGTATTTCATTCCAAGGTTTCTTTTTTGGTCCACCTACATGGTTGAGTCCACAATTACGACCCTGACCAAGAAAATGAGATGTGTCTAATCCATATTCTCTTATCCTGTGAACAATTAGAGATTGTGTACTACCCTGCGGTGATTTACCCAATTTCCTAATTACTTCCGCAAAAGACAAACTATCTCGTACCAATAACTCCAAAGAATCCCTTGTATATTTCCTTATTTTACTCATTGTGTATCCTCCTTATACCAATGAGTAAAATATAAAGAAATTGTTACACTCGTTTTTTATCAAGCTAACGTGTATGCCAATTTCACCATCGGAGCGTTTCTATTACCGATTATCCCCACTACCCTTCAACACATCCCTTTGCTTCCTTGACGCCAACTTTTCTACATTCAGTTTCGCCACAGTCGCCATTGAAACCCCTAGTTCATTGGCAAGTGCCGCAATATACCACATCACATCGCCCAACTCTTTAATCATCTCTGTCTTACGAGCATCCGAAATAATTCCACCATCATCCCGAATCGCTTTCTTCATCTTTTCAGCCAACTCACCTGATTCTCCGCACAAACCAAGTGTCGGATAAGTCGGATTAGAACCAATATTGGGATATACCGCCGTAGACATAGCCTGTTTCTGATACTCATCCAATCCCATCTCATTTGACAATCTTTTCTCCGAAGGAGATTCAAATACGGCTACCGGGTAATCTTCTGTCAAATCGGGACCTACCGCACATGCCCACCCATTACCTGTCCAAGCCGCCACAGTAACATCGCCATTATCACCGATCACCAGATAATCCTGACCCACAACCAAATCACGAGGCTGAATACTTTTCAATACCATTCTTGACATTTTACTTCTCCTATTGTTTTGTTTTTCCAACTGGTGCAAGAGAGGGGACTCGAACCCCTATATCTCAAGAAATCGGCAATTAGGAAACTCGCTTCCCTGCCACGTACTCCCTATTCGTTACCAAGTAGGGCATGGCTCGGTGCATCCGCAACCTTTCCGACATATCCTTTTGGCGAACGCAACAACGCTGCTATTTAGCCTTCTGGATACCTTGAGACCCTTTTACAGTACGACTCCGTTTTTCGTTGCACTTCCGTTGTGCTACTCCTGCATTTTGGTGCCGGTAGAGGGACTTGAAATTCACAATTCCTTTATATTTTCATCATAGATAAAGGAGTCACACTATGCAACCACTTTATACAGATGAAGAATTCAAATCCGCCAAGTCCCGTCAACTACTTCCTCTTAAATGTCTCCATTGTACCCAAACCTTCCATAGAACCAAACATGTCATCCAGATGGGAATTAACCCACAGCACGAAAACACTTGCAGTTTTTGTTCTCGGAGATGCCTAAGATTACACTACCACACTCCTCCTGCAATCTGTCATTGTGAATGGTGCCAAACATCATTCACGAAGAACATATCAAGACACAAAAAGACTAAGCATCATTTCTGTTGTCAATCCTGTTCCGCCAAATACAACAATGCCCACAAAACGAAAGGCACTCGCATTTCCAAACTCGAAGTATGGCTTGCATCCAAGTTACCAACACTTTATCCTAATCTTGAGTTTCACTTCAACCGCAAAGATGCCATCAATGGTGAACTCGATATTTTCATTCCTTCTCTCAAACTTGCCTTTGAACTTAATGGCATCTTCCACTATGAACCTATCTTTGGTCCTGAAAAACTCACTTCTATTCAAAACAACGACATGAGAAAATCCCAAGCCTGTCTTGAACAAGGTATAGAACTCTGCCTTATCGACGTTTCTTCACTTTCGTATTTCAAAGAACAAAAGGCTGTAAAGTTCCTTACCATTATCCAGAACATCATCAATCTCAAACTGTCAGAGTCTTCGCCAATCATCTCTGATTGCCTAGTTAGCACCACGTAGAGGTGATCTGACTTCGCTAACCTGTTGGTAGAGGGACTTGAACCCCCACGGGATAAACCCAGTAGTTTTTGAGACTACAGCGTATGCCATTCCGCCATACCAACAATACTTTACTTCTTCGCCTTCTTTTTAACCTCTTTCCATCTCACCTCAACCGTTTCCTTCATCAAACGGTCTTCGTGTTCAACCATTGCCATCGCAAACAAAGGAGATTTGAATCCCCTTTTGTTTTCATCCGTGAATACAATCTCCTGACTCATAAGAACACCCTTGCCCAACCCAAAATCAGGAACCTTATCACTCTTGCTCTTAATCACCACCTCAGCCAGAAACGTCTTTTTCTCTTTTTTCATACTTTCCTTTAGAACCTGATATTGACCAAACCTAACTGAAACCCTAAACCATTATACGTTCTTACTACCCAATATCCGCCTAATTCCCAATCCAAATACTTTGGACATCCCTTCCACCAATACCCTATACGAGTATTCAAGGCAAACTCTGGACCCGATCTCTCACCATTCTCCAACAACTGAACCCAACCTAAACTCAAATAGGCTTTATCCCATTCAACCACAGGGGTCTGAACATACGCACCCACATCACTCTTTGTTCCATAGGTGTCATTATAATCCTGATAACTACAAACACCAGCCCGGAACTGGAACACATAGTTGGTAGCAAACCAACTAGAGGGCGTAAACACAACGCCGGCGATTGCCTGACTTGCCAACAGAAACCCAACTACCATAGCCATCATTGTTTTCATCGTTCTTCCTTCTTTTTGATTATATCAACCCATTCGCCTCTTAACGACTTTGCCTGTTCTTTACCACACCGACTACATTTCCTGAATAAGGATATAGCCGGGTCAGTATCATTATACTCCCAAGAATGCTTTATCCAACAAACAATTTTCATATTTTTTCCTTTCACTAACTGGCGGAGAGGGGGGGATTTGAACCCCCGTGTGTTTTACCACGCATAGTTTAGCAAACTAGCCCGTTTACCGGATTCCGGAACCTCTCCAAAAATGCTCACAAATTTATTTGTGCTCACCAATATCGACTTCATCCCACACATCCATCGTTCCCTTGGGTGGATCAGGAAATTCCATCCAAGGATATTCCTTCATCTCGTTAAGTTCATTATACATCCAATGAAAGAACCTAACCTTTTGTGGAGTGTCTAATGCCGCTGATATTGTTCCTCCTTCATTCATAATTGGTGGAAGGTGATGGGGTCGAACCACCCGAGGCTTTCGCCAACTGGTCTACAGCCAGTCCCGCTACCACTTACGGTATAACCTTCCATACTCCTTACTTCGCCCTGCGTCGGGCATTCTGTCGGGCAATCGCAGACCCAACACACCCAGAACTCCGCTTGGTCCTCGTACACCCGTTCTTGATCTTCGTTGACTTCGGACTCGCTCTGTACTTCGCCATCTTGTCTTCTCCTTTTACTTGTTTTACTATCTTCTCCACATTGTCCTTAACATACTCACCAAAACACTCCGGACTACAAAACACACTCTTGTCGTCCCATTCCAGTATTCCCCATCTCTGTGTGATACCAACCTTATCAAGCGATACCTTCAGATTGAAAGAAACATCTGCACAGTTGATAAATTCAGATTCAGCCACTTCAACATCAAGCCCACACTGTTTGCACTTTGCCATACTATTCTCCTTTTAAGACTGGAGCCGTGAATCGGAATCGAACCGATGGTTTTACTGTTTTGCAGACAGGTGCCTTGGACCACTCAGCCATCACGGCAAATCAAGTTCGTCAGCATCAATAAACGACAAGGGGCTTTTTTAGTTCGGTGCGTCTGCCATTTCCGCCATACGACCCGTTTTTGAGACAGATCATAGAAGGACTTGAACCTTCACGCCATTGCTGGCACCAATTTTTTATGAAGTAACCCTTATCTGAAGAATACCAACGAACTCAAATCCTTACACATCCTTTGTATCTTTATCCTTATGTTTGGACAATTCATACTCGGTTCCAATAAACTTCAAAATTGCCCGTCCAACTTTCGAGTTCTCCCGTTCTTTCACAGGATATACCACAGTTCCTTCCCTAATATGTCCAGCCATCGTTGACACACCATCAGCTAATTCTTTCGCTTTGGTTATGCTAAATGGACCACGCCATAACACAGGAACCGTTTCCACCCCATAGGTATCACACAAGGATTTGAAGTCATACCAATCAAGGAACCGACCATTCACCTTCAACCCAAATGCACGGAACCCAAGTCCCTTGCCTGCGGCAACACCATAGTCAAGACTCTGAACACTACCGCCATACACCTCACCATACAGAATTGTATGAAGATTTTGCGAATCATGTGCTTCAAAAGCCGGATTAAAAGACCGAAGCAAATCACCCACTCCTTTGACCGACCAAGGGAACCAATAAGTGCTTCTCTTTACATCATCACTATCGAAGTCACACTCTACTTCCACTTCATCAACCTTCTTGAATGGACGCTTCCTACGAACTTCCATAGAGCCTGCTACTGGTTTACCATCAACAATCCCAATTCGACAATTCGTACCATGAATTTTTTCGGTAAAAACAACCTCTTCTCCATCCTGTAAGACATCCGTAAAGATACGACCATTTTGAACATCTGTAAACTTGTCGAAAAATGGATCAATCAATGGTTCTCTTCCTGCCGCATCCCCACAAGTAGCTCTAATGGGTGGATCATACTTTTTTGCCCCATAATAATCCGCCACATTATCACCAACCTTCCAATCAACACCATCAGGACAAGATGCAACCAATCCAAAAGAAGGCTCACCACGCAGTCTAATTCGCCCTACACGGTCATTATCCTTTCCCTTGAGATACTTCTTAACCCCAAACTTTTCTGCCCATTCTGAAGGAATCAGGACATCAGCCGGGAAATAGACCATCACATCACCATTTTTGTGACGACCCTTGGGAACACACATTTGGTATCCCAAAACATCACAAAGTTCAAGAGCTTCCGCATTAGAATGTGGACGAACATTAAGAACTTCAACCACCGGAACTACTAAATTGCTTGCCATAATATAATCTCCTAGTTAATCTTAGCTTCAAAATGACTTTCAAAAATATTCACACCACCCGGACAAAAAGCCAAAACAGCTATGGCTTCAGCCGTCTTATTAAACATATCCGCACTTTCACCCTTCTTACCACCACCAAACAATAATATATCACCCCGTTCACCCAATACTGCCGATAGTGACGAAGCCTTTTTTAAATCCTCATCACTTGGACCACCATTTGCTTTCAATCGCTCAATCCATAATGGTACAGCCAATTTCATCATATCTGCTAATTTATTCATATTATCCTCCTGCCCCTATATTGCATCAGGTAACTAAAAATCCGGAAACTTAAAACTGGCTGATGGGAGAGGACTTGAACCTCCAACGTCCTGCTTAACAGGCAGGCGAACTACCATTGTTCTACCCATCAATTATACCGTCTTTATTCAACCCTAACTTCATCATTCTCTTTCTTACTGCATCTTTTGATATGCCCATACTACTCGCAAATTCCCTAATAGACATTATCTTCAAAGATGCTGGTAAATCCACACTTCCCCAATCTACACTCCATGACCTAGAACTTCCACACTTACGAGAACATGTTAATGCTTCTGTATGTTTTAAACCACCACACACAGGGCATGTATCAAACTCTTCAATCTTTTTCTTACAATATTCCTCGTATTTATCGTCAAAACCGCAAGCATCTATCGGCACACTCCTAATACCGTCATGTATTTCCGCATGACACACACTACAAACCAGCACACATTTCTTAGCTTCTTCAACAATCCTCTTCCAAGAACGTATTGTCGCCCTTATGTCGCCCAACCCAGAATCCTTTTCATCAGGATTCCTGTGATGAAACTCCAACGCTCTATTACAACGATGATAGTCGCAACAGACACACTTTCCACCCATTGCCTCTACCAATCTGGCTTTCGTTCTATATCTCCAGCTTTTAACCGCTTCTGAGTTTTTAGACATATATTCCTCCATTACTGAATGGAAAGAATATATCACATTTCAACTAATTGGTAAACAACTAATTATCACACGCTGTTAATTTTGCGTTACCGATTACGCCAACTCTCCAATTAAATTACTTTGGTCTCCACTTGTTTTTTACCGCTTGTTTCAACACTTCAATCACCGCTTCCGATATGCAAGCACCATACTCTGCGGTTGTAAAACTCACCGCACTTTTAGCCTTAACCCCCAACTTCTTCGCTTCGTCCGGGGTCAACACTACCACCTTCGCCTTCTTCTTCTTAATCAACATCCGCAACCCCATAGTAAAATAGAAGTCAGCAGAATCCTTATCCAACTCCAACGATCCCCGATGGAATACTTTACCCTTGCTCACAACCCGTCTGAATCTTCCGAATTTTACATACATGACCTATTCTCCTTTTTTGGCGGAAGAGGAGGGATTTGAAATTCACAATTCTTTGATATTCCTACCTTATGTAAGGAGCAACTATGCAACCATTATACACAGAAGACGAATTCAAAGAAGCCAAATCCCGCCAACTACTTCCTCTTAAATGTTTACACTGCCAATCTGTTTTTCATAAAAGCAAACACTCAGTTCAAAAATCATTATCTGAATCCTATGACAAGAAAGATTTTTGTTCTCACCGTTGTCATATACTACATAAATGTCCTCCCGTTATTTTATCTTGCGAACAATGTCATAAAACATTTAAGAAACTTCCCAGTGACATCAAATCGACCAAACACCACTTTTGTTGCCAATCCTGTGCCGCTAAATACAACAATGCTCATAAAACCAAAGGCACACGTATCTCCAAACTCGAAGTGTGGCTATCCCAACAACTACCATTACTTTACCCAAACATCGAATTCCACTTCAACCGTAAAGATGCCATTAACGGTGAACTAGACATCTTTATCCCAAGCCTCAAACTTGCCTTTGAATTAAATGGTATCTTTCACTACGAACCCATTTACGGTCCTGAAAAACTCGCTTCAATCCAAACTAATGATACCCGTAAAGCCCAAGCCTGTTTTGAGAGAAGCATCGAACTTTGCCTCATTGATATTTCCACTCAAAAATATTTCAAAGAACAAACTGCTACCAAATTCCTTTCCATCATCACTAATATCATCAATACTCGCCTATCAGGGTCTTCGCCAGCACATTCTGCTGTTGCCTAGTTGACACCATCGTAGAGGTTCCCTGACTTTGTCAACCCGGAAGAGGAGGGACTTGAACCCCCAAGGGTTTTACCCCCACCCGATCTCGAATCGAGCCGACTGCCAATTATCGCACTCTTCCCTTTCTTCTCGTTATATCCACTCTTACATCTCCAACAGAAATCACCATTGTTTCCGTCCTTGCCATACACTTCTTCATAGGTTGCAAGGGACAAGTCAGAGTCTATTAAAACCCTACAGTTGTCACAGATCACCCCGCCCCTGCCACTATTGAACTTGTATGCCATTCATCCTTCTCTCTTTAACCACTCCATCGTCTTGAAATCATGTTCGATTCGTTTTAATTGCTTCAAGCATACCGGCAATGGTTTGAAATGCCCATTTTCCCACCGATTGACAGTCGCAAAGGATACCCCAACACCTTCAGCAAACTGTTCTTGGGTCATTCCCTTCTTTAACCGCAATGCCTTAATGTTCACTTTCGTGCCTCCCAAAACCTTTCCGCAGACAACATCGCCATTTCAATGTTCTTCCTGCCTACCGTATTAGCCGAATGGATGTGCCACACAATAGGTTCAATGTTGTCATAAAACGCCATCTTCTCTATAATCTTGGCGACATCGTATCCACTCATCCCTTCACCCAAGTCATGGTCAAAACTAATCTGTTTGACCCCGCCGATCTTCAATGCTTCAACGGCTTCCTCTCCGGTTGTCATCCAGACCCATCCATCCAGACCAGCGGGTATCTCCCTGACATCATCTAACCAGATTTTCATTTCAGTCCTTTTGTGAGATGGGCTCCCATCCGACACTCATCCGTCTTACTCTTTTCAATCTGACCGTGATTAAAACACGGGGTCTTCTTATACCACGGCTTGGCATGTACCGCACAACTATACTCTCCCGGCTTATCCCCTTGCAAGTGTGGACATCGCCCCGTAATCGCCTTCAGGTTGCCGTCTATGGGTCCCTTATCAGGGTCAACCACGATAACCACGAACGAGTTCATACAGCAATAACCACATCGTAAGCATTTCATAATCAAATCTCCTTACCCTTATATTGCATCCGGGTAAGATAAATCCGGAAAATTGGTGCTCCGAGAGGGAGTCGAACCCTCATGCCGTTGGGCGAGGGTTTTTAAGACCCTTGAGTATGCCATTTCTCCATCGGAGCAATACTATTCTGGTGGACACAGCAGGACTCGAACCTGCGATCCCTACCATGTCAAGGTAGTGCTCTACCAACTAAGCCATGTGTCCTTCTTTTGCCTAATTTGCGACTTTCATAAGTTCACCAGAAATCCTGCCTTCAAAATCACCTTCTGATTCCGCATATTTCACCCTGCCGCATTCTGGACACAAATAATCCCCATACCCCATACTATCCATATCCGCTTCGCACTTGTCACAGTTCATAATCACTTCCTTTTAATCCTTTATCGGAAAAGCATAATCATCCATTGCTTTCAGTTCTGACTCGCTAGGCTGTTCTGCCAGACGAGCCAGTCGGGGAAGACGCTTTTTAAGCCTCCAATTCCCCTGCACAATCCAAACCGCCACATCCCGACGAGTCTGCCCCTCTTTGGGAATTAACATCCGATACTGCTCACTCATTGCCGTTTCCCTTTACTCTATTTCGTCCTTGTCACAGATCACAACATCCCCAACGATCACATCGTTAGGATTGCCATACAGGCGAGTTGCCACCAGATTGACAGCCTTGCCCTTCAACTTACCTTCTTCGTCCAAGACGATCAACTTGCCATTAGGGGCATTGACGATCTCAATGTAGCCGCCGACTGCACCCTGTAACGACTTGAGGCTCGTATCTTTGAGATTTGTCGTCGTTCCGTCCACTTTGATTATCTTAGCCATTTTCAGTCTCCTGTAGGGTTGTTGCTCTCTACCCCTATATTGCATCAGGAAGCGATAAATCCGGAACTAATGGTGGGCGGTACAGGAATTGAACCTGTAACATCCAGCGTGTAAAGCTGACGCTCTGCCAATTGAGCTAACCGCCCGATATGGGTATACACAGACATACCCACATTATACTTCTATGGCATCAGAATATTCAGTTTTCAAACAACATTTTTACTGGCGGAGAGAGAGGGATTTGAAATTCATAATTCTTTGATATTCCCATCCTATGTATAAGGGGTGACACATGCAACCACTATACACAGAAACCGAATTCAAAGAAGCCAAATCCCGCCAATTACTTCCTCTAAAATGTATTTACTGCGACAATACATTCCTCAAGCCAAAACATGACATCCAAAACGCAGACCCAAAAACAAATGAATGCTGTTTCTGCTCCATGTCTTGTTCTGCTCCACACAAAACCGGAAAACATAACTCATCCATCACCGTTTATTGTGAACAATGCTCCAAACCCTTCAAAAAACTACCATCTTCCATCAAAAAAACCAAACACAACTTCTGTTGTAAGTCCTGTGCTGCTAAATACAACAACGCCCATAAAACCAAAGGTACTCGTATTTCCAAACTTGAAATCTGGCTATCCAAACAACTCCCATTACTTTATCCAAACCTTGAATTCCATTTTAATCGTAAAGATGCCATCAATGGTGAACTCGACATCTACATTCCTTCCCTCAAACTTGCCTTTGAACTTAACGGCATATACCACTATGAACCCATCTACGGTCCTGAAAAACTCTCTTCAATCCAAACTAATGATACCCGCAAAGCCCAAGCCTGTTTTGAGAGAAGTATCGAACTTTGCCTCATTGATATTTCCACTCAAAAGTATTTCAAAGAACAAACTGCTACTAAATTCCTTTCCATCATCACTAATATCATCAACTCCAAACTGTCAGGGTCTTCGCCAGTTGTTCCCAACTGCCTAGTAAGCACCACGTAGAGGTTCCCCAACTTCGCCTACCCGGAGAGAGAGGGATTTGAACCCCCGGTGGTGTAACCCACAGTAGTTTTCAAGACTACCCGTTTAAGCCCCTCACGCACCTCTCCTTTTCATACACTACCACGTAATCTTTTCCATATTTTTCAACAGCATACCTAATAAATATCTCCATATCTTTTGGCATCAACACATGAACTCCCGAACATGACGCCAATTTCGCTCTCCCCTTATCATCCAACCACGCCTTAACCTCCACATACGTTCCATCCGGCATCTTAAAATCTGGCAAATACCTATGTATTTCACCCTCCCAGACATACTCAAACTTGTCTTTATTCCGTTCAAATGGGATACCGTGGTCAAGATGATACATTACCCACGCCAACTCCCAAGATGAATCACACCATATTCCTTTGTACCATCCGTGTTTACCTCTTCCAGATTTTCTCCTATATCCTCCAGACTTTCCACCCGCCTTCATTGAAACAGATAAGTTTTTCCTTCTTTGTTGTTCCTTATCTTCGGTACTCGCCATTCCACTATGCCCAATATGTGAAACACTCAACTTATGTTTTATCTTTACCGACTTTTCTTTTCCATAAATCTCGTCATACGTCTTACCCCTCCAAATTGAAATCTTTCCTGCCATTCCCTTCGGATGTCCATTCTTCCACTTCGGACAAATACCTTTATGGGATTCACTATTCTTCCGACGCATCTCTGGACAAGACTTTGAATCCACCTCACAACAAATCTTTCCCATTTTAAGTACAAACCTAGCAGGACGACCACACCCCATCTCACATAACAATCCTCCTTGTTTTATCGCATCACTAACCATCCCCGCCTTATCCAACTCTTCACGACAATACACTCGATGACAAGCCCATCCCGCCTTATTAACAAACTCTTTCCCGCAATCTAAACACTTTTCCATATTCCACCTCCTACCCATAGGTAGAATATCAAACAATTATCACAATCAAGGCGGACCTGATAAGCCAGACTCTAGCATCTCTCCATAATGCGGGTTGCCTTAAACCACTCAGCCACTTGCCCGTTGATACCATCTCAGGGCTAGGTGGGATTTGAACCCACGAGGACTTTTCAGTCCTACCCGCTCTGGAGCACCAGACGGAATTTGAATCCGTGACCTCAACCTTGGCAAGGTTGCGTTCTACCAACTGAACTACTGGTGCATTTTAAACCACATCACCCGCATCACCAAACTTCCTCGACAATATCTCCGCAACTTGACTTAATCCCAGCTCATAAGGTGACAAGGAATAAGTCCTCGTCCACTTGTGATGAATCTGCTTATGATTCGCCACTCGTATCACCAGCAACTCCATCACTTCACCTTGTGACCTAGTCAACTCCACATAGACCGTACCTGTCCCTGCTACTTTGATCCACGAACGTTCCCATCCGCACAAACCAGCAACTTCAGACACTTCCTCCGCTATCCCTATCAACCATACTATCATATTTTGGTGGTGAGAGAGGGAGTTGAACCCCCGACACCCGCCTCTTCAGGGCGGTGCTCTACCAACTGAGCTACCTCACCAAAACAAAAAACCCCATCCGGATTTTATTCCGAACAGGGTCTTTTTATTGTCCACTCAATCAGGTCAGGACAGACCCCATCCGGAACCGTTATTCAAGTATAAACTCGAATAACAGTTTACCGAAAAGAGACTGACTGACACTGATAGCTTCATTTTTCATTCCTTTTTGTCTAACAACAGAATCAATATACCACATCCTGAATCCATTGCAACAAAAAACTTAACTTTTTTTATCCCTACTCCAAAGCGATTTCAGCCCCGCCGAAATCTTCTTCATCTCCACCCGCAACATTGAATTCAATACGATTCATTTCACCGTGCTTGGGATGAACAAGGAACGCCACCTGTGCCGGTTCAGCATGTCTACCACAACCATGATCCAATTCACTTGTTCCCGACATCGACCCGTTGATAATATAATCAGTTGTCCATAGGGGTTGATGGAAGTGACCAAGAATCATCTTATCAAAGTTCTTCGTAGGCATACTGCGTCTAGCCTTTGCTTCGCTGGCAATATGTCTATCCGTACCGTACCAAGGAATGCCTGACCAACCCTTGATTCCGTGTCCATGCTGACAGAGATACTTCCATCCCTGAACCGCAATAAGAGCCTTGGCACTCGGATAGATATTGAACTCAACATTGGGGATAGCCGCCAAACGTTCCTTGGCAATAAACCCAACGATGTAGTTAAAGGAATTATATCCACCCTCTTTCCATTGCGGTTTCTTTGTCAAACGGCAATGGTTATCCAAGGTGACATATTCAACCCGAACAGTCTTGAAGTGTGGAGCCATTTCAGCGATTGTTTTTGCCACCAACATTCCTGCACGAACAGACTGAACAGGTGCGGGGAATTCATTAGTAACTTGAAGTTCCTGATGAATATCACCAGAAATCATATCACCAATGACGACCACAACCAATTCATCTACAACTGTTGCTGTTCGTTGCACATTTACCCAGTTGATGAACTGCTTCTGTAGGTAGTACGCACGTTTCTGGGCAAGACCCCAGTTATAGGCATTAAATTCCTCGATCTCATCGGGTTCAACCACTTCACCGATATGCCAATCTCCCATAACCATAACAGCCGACAAAGGAGAACTGACCTTGACATTCTTTTGACTAGGAACATAGACCACGGGATTGGTCGGCGTAATACTTCTCAATTCCTTCTTGATTAGGTCAAACTGGGCTTCATCTTCTCCCATTTCCAATTTCAACTCTTCGACTCTACGGCGAAGAAGTTGGTTATCCTTTTCAAGTTTTCTCGACATCGGTGACGGATTTGAATCTTCGATTGCATCTACCGCACTAATCATCTTTTTCATATCATTCTCCTGATGTGTTATAGCAAGTCTATCTTCTTACGCAATTCCTTGATGACGGCAGCCGAACCCCAATACAATCCCCTGAACCGCTTTCCCTTGAGTTCTTGTTTGTTGTTTGAGAATTTCTGCTTGGTGGAAACAATCTTCCATCTGTCAAAGGATATACCTAGTTCTGTTCTAAAGTCATTATCCTTAATAAGACCATTGCCTAATGACTTAACACCATCTTCAATCATGCTGTCGTTGTCATACTCTTTGGCAATTTCATTGACATCGACAATCAGTTTGGAGTTTACATTTTTCTTGGGAGTATGTACTTGAGACATATTTCCGGCTCTGCCTTTTGATCCTACCACTTCCCCTAAATCTTCGCCACGGCTAATCATATCGTTTATTGATCCTCTGGTACAATCCCTGCCAACACCGAAACGACTCATACACGTTTTGATAAACTCGTCTTTTGATTTTGCGTGTTTTGAGTTTGCCCGAATCCAATCCCTAAACTTGCTTCTCTGTCTTTCTGATCTCATATTTTCCTCCTTGAAGGTATCCACATACCCATATCAAAAATATAAAGAAATTGTTAAATTCCTTAATGAATTCAAAGGTTGTTGTAAAAACACGAAAAAATTTTTCATGTTTGCTTTACACATGTATTCCTAAAACTTCCTCCACTCTGGTGTGTTTATAGCCATCTCCTAGCTTCTCCAAACTGACACCATCTGATAGATAACCGACTTCTGTGTCCCATCCTACGCTTTTCATAACCTCTGTTTTAACAAGGACTTGCAATGGGTCTATGTGATACAACTTAACTGGGTCTCCATTTAAAACGATAGGTGGTTTTCCAGTTGCTTCGTTTAAAGGTCCGAAGTGCATAATCTTGCAAACTGCGAAATCCGCGTTACCCGAAATAGTGATGGCTTTCATCATCTGAGCCAGATAACTCGGCAGGATAATATTATCGTCATCAAAGAACAAAACGAACTTTCCTCTCGCCCGTTTCAGCATTTCACTCCTCACCGTATTTCCAAAATCACCCTGCTTCTTACCGTTGGTGTGACAATAGATAACCCGGCTATCAGCCGCTTCTTCGACAACCTTCTTGGCGTGTTCTTCTTCTTCGCCATCAGAACAAACCAAATGCTCCCAAGATGCCACGGTTTGTAACTTCATACAGTCGATGCAACGACTAATAATCTTGGAATCCCGGTGATAGGTCGGCGTGATAACCGTAACCATAGGAGAAGCATTTGACTTTTCAGCAAGTGCTTTCGCCTTTTCCGCACACGAACTACAACCCCCCACAGCATTTGCAGCGGCTAGATTAGGAGGATTAGCCAACAACCGTTCCTTTACTTCTTTTCTCATTGAAGCATTGGATAACAACTCCTTGATCCATGAAACAGCCCACTGTTCCTCTTGGTAGTAGAACCCATTCTTCATGTGTTCAATTACTCCCAAATGAAAGGCTACATTGACCACCACAGGAATACCAGCCTGTAGCAACCGGATATACTCTTCCTTGTTAGCTGCTCCAACCTTGGGGAATAAAGCAATATCCGCATTCTCCAGCAATACTTTCATTTCGGGGTCATATTTGATAACCTCAACACCTTCTTCTGTTGATAGTTCAGCCGCACCCTTTAACATCACAATCCTTCTCACGGGGAAATTGGATGTGATGCGTAAGAATTCAGCATAACCCCAACCATTATCAACTGTCACAATCGTCAAGGGTTTGGTCCTGACCACTTCGGGAATCAATACTTCTGGCACAACAGTAATTTCTTCTGTCATAATGTTCTCCGTGTATCTTTCGTCATATTCAAAGATGGTGCGTCTAAAGTCATCACCATATAGTTTTGAAAATGATTCATTCATTTGCCTCAAGGCTTCCTGCTCGTCATACCCTATGCCTTCTGGATGAAATAACTTCACTCGCCCATCAATGATGTTTTTCATTCCATTCTTTCTAGCCATGTGGCACAGCCAGAAATCCTGACCAAAACCAATATCACTTCCTTCAACCAGTTTCTTGGCTTTCCGCATCAGTTCCCCAGATACGGCAAGTGCCATACCCTCAATATTCTTAACGGAAATGGGTTCTCCGTGTTTGTAATTATCTGCCTGCATGAAAGGATGAGCCCTACCTTCAATACAAGGACTCCAGCACCCAAAAGGCATGGACGCTTCTATTGCGTTGCGATATTCAATGGGTTCAGACTTTAATTCAATATCACACCCAATTACCCAGACTACATCATATTCAGAACAGATGGTCATTGCCACATTCCAAATCCCCGTCCAATAAATATTGGGAAATGACTTGGAAACATGAATTGGAATCTTGTCGGGGCTTGACCCACTATCCCAAATCTCAACATCAAAAGCCTTGCTTAACTGTTCAAATAACTTGTCTGAGTTTTCGGGCTTGTTGTGGTTAATGATGATGACCTTGATATTCGGCGAAGAGTGGTCATCACAATCAATCAAATCCAAATCGCTATAGGGATGTCCGGTCATCAATTCAGGCATAGGTAACTGACACCGTACAGCCTTCCTGTAAGCAGATGGTTCTGTCGGATGTAGGTTTTCCATACTGCATCCCGGCTCCCACTTGGAAAACACGTTCTCATACCATCCGGGCAAAACCTGATGAGCATGACCCCAACCCTTGATTTTACCTTCTATCTCGGAAGGAGCCTTAGCCCAAGAGTAATGTCTTACCATGCAAACTTCCCGTGGTATAGTGAGGATATTCCGCTCATCCGCTAATGCACGGATTATAGAGAACCGACAAGCAGAACTGATGATAATGTTGGGTATATACGATTCGGGCGGGTCAATCCGCCAATGAATGGAACGCCAATAGGTATACCAGAAACACCTAGCTCCATTAATCTGCTTGTCCCTTTGTGTGTTTTCCAAAAAGAACTTCCACAACTCTTCAGCGTGAGCATCCGAATAAACCTCGTCAGAATCCACGATCCATACCCATTCAAATCCTTGCTTCTGTATGGAATCAAGAGCTTCATTCCTCATGATAGTTTCATTGATAGCCGGATTGGGAAAGCCTGCAAACTTGGCTATAATATGTTCAATGTTGGTGACACCAGACTTCAATAGTCTATTGATTAAACCTTGAACCTGCATGTCCCGTTCTGTAGACCCCGAATAAGACTTCTCACCTTCTACGATGAATATCTTTCCAACCCGTGTGGAAAGCCATCTGATGATTCTCTCGATATAGGCATTTTCTTCATTTGCCATCATATAAGCGGCAACGTTGTTCAGAGGAAAAACAGATTTTTGTTCAGGCATTATGATCTCCTTGTCTCCCATTATACCACCCCAAGCCGTTTTTATTGATTTGATTTCCCGTTCGGTAGAATATTCTTCCCTGATATAATTAGAAGCCTTCTTCCCTATCCTTTGAATTTCTCCCAATCCTTTCCTATCATCCCAAGACAAAACCTGTCTCATCGCTTCTACATAATGAAATACATCTCCATCTGGTACGGTCAGGGAGAAATGCGATTTAAATATCTCCTCGCCCCCGTATCCGTGCCATCCAACCACGAAGCAACCACACGCCATCGCTTCAGCGGCAGGCATACCAAATCCTTCTGCCTGACCACTTGCCATAAAAATAGCAGACCGCCTCATAATATCAGCGACTTCTGACTCGGACTTGTCAATGATAGGAACAACATTCCATCCTTCAAACTTTCCCGTCTTTTGCAATAAGTTCAAAACGGTATTCATCTCCTGATCCCGCCGCCTCGGCATAAACGAAATCAATCTTTCCTTGTTCTCTCCCAGAACGAACGGAGGCTTATCAAACGAGTAAAGAATCCTGTAAACATCAATACACGGGAAAAGTGACTGCAAATGCTTACGGGAATGTTCCGACACACAAATAATAGAAGATACCCTGTTCTTGTATATGTCAAATAAAGTATTCATTCCCCCAAATCCCTTCAACAAACCATAAGGATTTTGAGCGAAGACGATTATCTTACAGACATCTGATCCGGGGAACACAGGTATGTCTGGGTCAAGTTCTGGCAATACCAAACAATCATTTTTGTCCAATGATAGATCATTAAAACAAACCGTCTTGGTATTATTCTCAAACCACGAACACTTGAACTGGGTCGGGTGTATTACGGCAGCATCATATCCAAGTTGGTTTAAGACATCTACATGGCGATAGATTTGTCTTACACCACCTATCTTGAAGTTATCACTAGTTCTTAAAAGTATTCTGATTTTATTCATAATCCCGGCATGACTCTCTTGGCATGAGCATCCATGTCTTCAAATCCTTTGCTCCTGTCACAATAGGTACAGAAGCTATTTCTGGCTCCTGAACTTTGTTCTGCACTACTCTTGAAGAATCCATACTTGCAAACACACTGTCTTGATCCATCCTGACAATTAGACATTCCCGGCGTCGAAAGCACATTGGGTTGCAAAGGCAATTCATGAACAAACAACCCCCACTTGTGAATCCAAGCCTTGGTTGGCTTCTTGGCATTCAACTCTGGCTTACTCCACCACGGAGAGCCTTTAGGACCGTCCTGTGTGACATCTAGGGGCAATGTACCACAGTCGTACATAGCTTTGGTTCTGAAGACAGTCGGATTGTTGCTCCACCAGAAATCCGGGCAATGCAGATAGTTGCCAACCTTCCTATCTATCTTGGTCATCCATTGCGACCACCAATGCTGGTAAATATCCCGCTCGTTGACCATACGCCTCAAATACATATAATCACATTCCCCGGTATTCATAAACTGGATAACATGATGTAACCACATCGGGTCTTCGCCAGTTAGATAGCCGGGAAGATGTTCAAAATCAGATTCCAAGTGAAGTATTAAATTAGCTTCTTTTACTAAACCAATAGAATCGTTTGTTCCACATGCACACCCCAAATCGGTTTCATTTCTTTGAATCCTAAACTCCACTCCATAACACACAGACTCGGAAAGTTTTTTACAAATATTGGGAGTATCGTCTATTGATCCGTTATCTAAAATACCAATCACTAAGGGACGGTAGTGCATATTTACTAGAAGTGATGTTATACATCTCGATAGATGTTGGCTACGGTTTCCGTTCGTCAATATAGAAATTCCTATCTTTTCATTAGACATTGTAATTAACTTTCGCAATGTTTCTTTTTTAGACAAGTGGCGGAAATCTTATCCCTAGTTTCAGGAGAACAAATATGTCCACGAAGAGCCGACGACAATCTAGCTCGTCGTTCAGGGAGAGAATTGTTAATTACAATCTTTGCCCTATGTTCGGGAGACTTTTGTTTCCCACTATTAGCAATAGATATTTTCGCCTTAGTTTCTGCTGAATGTTTTCTTTCACGTCCCGCATTGGATATTTTTACTCTTGCCTCTGGAGTGTGTTTAAAGCCTATTCTTTGTGTTGACATCTTCATTCTATGTTCTAGTGATTTAGGTTTACCCCTGTTAGCTATAGATATTTTTGCACGGTGTTCTGGAGAAAGATGTTTCCCAATATGTATCACCGATATCTTAGTCCTAGCGTCTAAAGATTCAAATCTTTTACGACCAGCGATTGAAAGTTTATCTCTGTGTTCCGGGGAAATAGTTTTACCCCGATGAATGAGTGAAATCTTTGCACGAGTTTCTTGACTTTGTATATGTCCATCTGTGCCGTCTCCTCCATTAGTACCGTTTACAAGACTTGCCCCGGCATCCTTAAATGTCTGAATCCACTTTCGCTCGGCATTTGCCCATCCATTACCTATCCCAATCTCTAAAATAACCCCAATAGGTAAAAACGAAGAATAAACCAAATCACGAATCCAATGAAGGCGATGATTATGTTTTTTACCATTCATCGCTTCTTTAATATGACTAGATAATCTCTTTTTCAGACAAATAGTCTTACCGACATAACGAACCCTACCATCACGAGGATCAATCAATACATAAATAACCCAAGATTTTTCCTGATTAATCATTCTTGATAATCCATCTATTTTTACGAGCTTCTGCAAGCCTTGCTGTTCTCTTCGCAATCTCTTCTTTAGAATAGTGTTTAGGACTACTACCGAGAAGTTTTGCAGCCTTGCTTTTTTTATTCATACATACAGTATCTCACATATCGTTATGATAAGTCAACTACTTGTTTCATTAACCCCATTATACTCACCCCGAATTGATTTTTTAGTCAAAAACTACTTGATTGTCTTCGCCTTCCCCAGTGATTTTCCGTTCTCAAGCAGTTCCAAGACGATCTCGGTAATGTTGACCCGGTCATCCCATTCTATATGATTGAATGGAAACTTGTGTTGCATGGAGTTGCAATCCTGACCAAAACTATTCCAAACCCGTGGATAGGTATTATCATTGAAGCGACCACCGCCATCCCAACTACCGCAACACATACCGGAAAAGAAAATATCCCTAAAGTCATCATACGGGTTGAATTTGACCTTTGCACCCTTCCAAACAATGCTGGTAATCACCCTCACAGCCAATGGCATCCTCCACACATGGGTATTCCACTTGCTTGGGAATCCAGTATCACTGTACTCCCCTTCACGGTCATGCCCCGGAGCGTTCCATTCAAGAACCTCCATATCTTCCCTAACCGGAGCACACTTGGTTCTAATCTTCTCTGAACAGGGAATCCGGATAAAATCCTCACGAACAACATATTCCCACTTTTCAGCATAATTCGATCCGGTTTTGGTAACATCACCCTTGGTGTGGGACATACCCAATTCTCCCCGGTCAGCCGCTTCAACAAATAGATGGAAATTCTTTGCCGCCAATGCAACCAGATACGCAAGGCGAATACTTTCAATGGTGTTCGCCATCGCCTTTTCTGATGGGATAGGGCTATTGCCTTCAAAGTCAACACCCGTCAATGTTCCCCCCAGTTCCTTTGCCTTTTCCTGCAAAGCAACCATCTTGTCTTCCATGTCAGTTCGGTCTTTAACGAAATCGGATTCGGCTTCAATGGCTTCGTGATACAACGAAAGCAAAAAGTCGGCGTCAAGGATGGAATGTTCATCAGGAAGCAAACGCTCAAAACTGACGGAATGATCTTCACGCATGTTTTTTACAAATCTGAACTTGTCTTTCATAGATACTCCTTAACCGAAGAAAATATTTCTGGCATTCCGAACGACATCGGGATGTAAAGCAACCGACTTCCTTCCCACCACGACCCGGCGATCATTTAACGCCCTGCGAATTCTCCGTAAAGCCGAAAGCGGCGATTCAGCCAGACTCACCAAATCAGCCAACATCCGGTATTGGGTATCGAAGTTGTAATACTCTGGACTCCAACTATTGCCCAAGTTTGCAAAACTCATAACGAATCCCTTGATCCCCAAGGGTTTGATCCGGGGATTATTGGGAAGCAATGAGATACGCTGATTGATTTCAGACTTCTGAGCCGTTTCCGTCTTACGGCGTTCCCGCTCATGAGTAAATATTCGTTTTCGCAGATTCATGGGTTTAGTTACCCAGAACGACGATGTTATAGACCGTGCCACGGGTCATGTTGAGCGTCCGATACATGTGGTCACGCTCTAGCTCCACCCAGACGGTCACAAGCAAATGATTCAACTTGGAACGCCACACCTTACTTACCCGCCCGGTATAGCGGTCATTGGGTAATCCCAATTCAGACGCTCGCTTGGCGAGTTGAATGGCTTCGGCGTCAGGAACCCCAAAGGACTTGTAATGAACATGGATACGAGTTCCATCTTCCACACCCTTCTGTGATGCTCCATGAACACCTTGAAGGATTTGTTCGATCTCTTGTACTTCAATCACCCGTTGCTGTGCTACTGTCATCGTCATTTTTATTCTCCTGACCCTGTATTTATTCAGGTTGTTACACTACCCAATCATCCTATCCCGCAAGTCATCAAGTGATATTCCCGCATGAATGCCACTACCGCAGTAGCATACTTTTTGGTCTTATCATCTTGCCAACCCGTAGGTCCACCATTATGGATACGGGCATAAACTTCAGCCGTAGGTATCTTGCCCGTCTTCCGGGTATAAATCTTCCCGTAGTGGCTCAAATAAACATGAAACGCCCACTCCGCCATACGACGATTCTTCATATCTTTCATCGTCAGACGGTCTTTGCCCCATTTCCGGCGAATCTCTTTTTTCCCGGCAATGCGGTTGACATCCTTCAGATACGGAGCCCTAATCTGAAGCAATCCATAAGCCTTATTCCGCATGTGTTTATCCCCAACTGCATTGGGATTCAAGGAAGGGTTCTCCCGCTGAACAACCCCATACAGAAGTTCGTCAGACTCCACATAGAGTTTGAATTCCTTTGCCGAAACCGACAAACACATCAACATCAAAAACGCCAGCAATCCAATACTTTTCATTGTAGGTCCTCATCTTGTTCTATCGTGACCCCGTCAATGATCCGAAGGGCATCACAACTGTTGACTTCTGCATACCGCTCTTGGTCAGCCCGGATAGCCTGTTCGGCTTCCCAAGCATCTTCCCCAACTTCGGTGTCCGGTCCTATGTCGTATCTGGTCATTGTTGTTCTCCTACCCCTATATTGCATCCCAAAGCCAGAAATCCGGAAAATAAGGTAGTTTTTACATAAGTTGTTTAATTTCAATATCTTATAGAAGTATTGTCTATGTTTTGTTTCATGGTTCATACATAATACAAAACAAGGCGTCTGGAATCCACTACAATCGACACCAATCTGGGGCAACATCAACCCCATGCCTAATGTCCGATCTTGCTTTGTAGGGTATTCCAGACGCCATTATCAACTACTTCAGACCACTTCCAGAATCAATTTCTTGAGTTTGTCGTTTTGCATAATCCATTGCTTGGTAGCACCACCCTGTACTCTGGAAATACGCAAACACAGATTATGCCGCAAATCTTCCGGTATGTCATCCATACACAGGAACTCTTGGAAGTTCTTGACGGACTTGGTGTCGGGAATTGTGGTCGGCTGAACCAGATAAGCATAAAGCCTATCACAGGTTACACCCAGAACATCAATCCGCTTTTCAGCCCCACCCATCAGTTTCTTGATGTGTTTCGGAATCCAGTCTTCACCCCGGAGAACTTGTTGCGGCTCAACAATCATTTCCACATCCCGCTCCATGAAAACCATCATCGTGGAAACTGTCTGCTCGTCCAACAAGGATGAAGCCAGCATTTTGAACCGAACTTGATTATCCTTGGAAGCCAAATCGGGAATACGCTTCACACACCGTCCGAACTCTGAAAGTGTCCGGGGATTGGTACGCTCATTTCCCACCATCATTTCAGGATAAGACAAACAGAAGTTAATCAACCGGGGGTCGATTCCCTCAGCCTGACCCCACACAGCCCATTCAGGGGCATCCACCTTGAGCGTAACCGAACGGATACGGGTCAGGATGGCAGAGTCGATTGAAGTAACCAAGTAGTCTTGTTCGTCGGGATTTCCAGTCAGAACGATATTGCATCCTTCAGGAAGTTTCCAAGACACCATGCCGTAGTTTTGAAGCAACTGCATGATACCCTTGACAATACGGATGGAAGTACGATTCCAGTCGTCCAGCAACAGGATTGAAGGACCCGGCTCGGTAGGAACCCAATCCGGTGGAGCATACATTGTCTTGACGCCGGCATTGTGTTTCATCTTCCAACCGTCTGACAGATACCCATTAATGGTTTCTTCGGGAACCCAACGCTCCACAGGACCTTCGCCATTGGTCTTGGCTACAAGCACATGACGGGAAGGCAATCCATGTAGATCGCCCATTTCCTCAAACTGGGCAATCGGAACATCGAATACTTTATATCCTTCGTAGGTCTTGCCTTTCCATTCGACGGGTTTCTTACCGTATTGTTTGATGATAGCGGTTTTGCCTGTTCCGGCATGACCCCACACACAAGTTGCAAATCGTTCGTTTGTTCCGGACTTCTCAACTTCATTATTGATCTGGAACACGTCATCCAAGAAGGTAAGCATTTGGGAAGGCTGAACCTTCTCTCCATAGCAACCCTTGTAACTAACTTCAGTCTCTTCAGTCTTTTCTTTTTTCGGAGCCATTATTTCACCTGTTTTGTTTCACTAGCCTTACAATTTTTCATACTTCACACGGAAAGAAACGCTCTTGGATACACACGCCTCCAAGGCTTTCCTTGCCTTGTCATGTTCTGATGATACCCCGCCCGTGCTGGGTTTTTTAAACTCTTCTGAATTAATCTGAAAAGTTTCCGCCACCAGAGCATTAATACCAGCCGATTTCAGGATTTCAGCGGCTCTCTCAATATCAGCCGGGGGAACCACCAACTGTTGATCCTTGTCCAACAAGCCAGTCAGAAGACCCGCATCAACCGCTTCCCGAACCCTTGCAAAATCTTCCGTGTTGACTTTCAATTCAAGTTTTTCCACAGCGGAAATAACAGCGGCGGCTTTCTCTCCCTTGAGACGAATACTAGACTCGCCTTCCTGTATGTTCTGCCCTGCTGTTTCATTCAATCTCGCCTTGATCCCCTTATCTTCATAGGTCAAGTTCTTGATTTGAGTATCCACATCCGAACCCCGGTCAATCAGGGATGCCACATCAGATGATGCCACAAAACTACGAATTTCCTTTGCCATTTTACTACTTCCTTTTTTTCTTTTTAACTACATGTTTCTCAACAGGATCATTGGGGAGAAAAGCATATTTGTTTTCGCCAACCCTGAAAACACATGCGTTTTCATTACTGTCGAAACACACGTAAACACATTGTTCTTCCTTGCCTTCCACATCAATCGTATATTCCCCTCCCACCACCAATACTTCTGATAGATTCTTTGCTTCTTTAGAAATCTTTTGCTTCTTTGCCATTTTACTACTTCCTTTTTTTGAAACGCCCCATTATCCTGTTTGTTTTTGCATTCCGAAATCGAATCACATCCACCTCACTGATCTTCTCTACTAGAAGTCGTATTGCCAAAAAACGCCTTTCTTCGTCAAGACACATTAGACCCTTGGCAGGCTTATGCAGACCAACATACACCACCCGAACATCTTTGAACCCGACTTCATTGCTTCTTGGGTCTAATGCAAAGGTTATCCCGTCGCTCTGACAATTAAAAATAATCGTGATGTTTTTCATTGTTAAAACGCTTCGACTTTAGACACACCATTTTCCTCAGACACTTCATAGGTTATATCTGCGAAATCCCTTATCTTTTCATGATGAGAACACATCAATATCTGCATCCCCAATCTGTCCGACAGAAGCCGTAAGAACTTACCCACCAGTTCCACCCGCTCCAGATTCATGTGCTTCCAACACTCATCCAAGATACAAACCTTATCCGTTTGCTTGGACCCCATCAATACCATCAACCGCAATGGCACAGAAATAGTATCAGCCATTCCCCCGCCGAATCCCGTCATGTCCCGGCGAACTTCCCCCGCTGGCGTATCCCGTATCATCTCGATTTCCAAACAAGACCGATTATTCTTCACAGAGTAAGACAATTCCACCCGGTAGCTATCGCCATACATAAGACGAACAGCCTCGGTAATGACAGTTTCAATCTTTCCCTTCATGGCTCCACGCCGGGAATTAGCCAACTCCTCGCAGAAAGCCAAGCCCTCCTGACCCATTTTCAGGCTATCCACCAGAGCAATTATTTTATTGCCCATAGCGTCTACTTGCCTTTTAAGCAGGTCATTCTCGGCTTCCTTGCGAGAAAGTTCCTTCTTTCTGTCATCCAATAATTGTCTTGCCTGAATCATTACTTCAGAACCTTGACGATTTGTTCTTGCTGAACCGTTTCAGTCGTTCCATCAGGGAATTCCACAAGATAAGCGTTGCACCGATGACCACGGTATCTCTTTGCAACAACACCATTTGCGAATTGCGGATCATCATCCCACTTGGTACGAACCTTAGTACCGACTTCCAACTTGTTCAAATCAACTGCCTTCATACTGTTCTCCTCTTGTTTGGTTTAACCGTTCATTACATTATACACCGCAATTGCGGATTATTTATGCCGCTTTCTTTTCTTCGGATATAATACTTTCAAGGATTGTTTTCTCGTCAAATCCCCAGTCACCCAATAAGGTAGGATGACTACACAGCCAGACACCCTCTAGTGTTTCTGACGGGTACTTGACGGTGAATACGTCCTCATCGTTCTTGAATTGTACTCCTGCTTCAATCTTTTTCATCTCTTCTCCTTGTGTCTCGCCTCGGACAAAGCCTTAGTTTCAGCCTTTATTTCAGCAACAACCCGGTCAGACTTGGCAATAACCCTGTCAATCTCTTCATTTATTTTGGTCATAGCCTTGGCTAAAGCCCTATCCACAGCCGCCTCCATAGCCCTGTCCACCTTGGCTTCTACTATTTCCCGTATTAAATCACTCATTTCTTCTCTAAATCCTTGAAACCTTCAATGGTTGCCTGACGAACCCGCTCACCCAGTTCCCGGTCACGGAATCTCTTTGCATCGTGTCGAAGTTCACCCGAAAAAAGACTATTCCCAACCGATAACCAATCCACAATTCCATCCCTCACGGCTTGAATGACTTCTTCCAATGTCCAACTATACAAATTATTCGCCGGATTCCGCACTTCATCGGTATGACCCAAACCACTAAAGAAAGAGGCTTCTTCATTCAAATCACTGAAGACAACCTTTTCTCCGTTGAAATACTTCCACACATTTCCACGACTAATAAGAGTCATCGTGGATTCATTAACGGCAACCTCTCCACAACCACCACTTGCAGGAGTAATCGTATACTCAGGCATTGGACTACCATCGTTACGTTTTTGGTCAAGGTATTCGTAGTTAATACGAGCAACCTTATACTCTACTTCATCTTTCCAAGGACTACGAGTTGCTCCCCAATTAACATTTGCCACATCTCCCTCCCAGAACTTCATCTCTGGCAAATCCCGAATCTTTTTCTTCTGGGTTTTATCTTCACGCCATTCTTTCACCCGCCGCTTATATTCTTCCTCGTCCTGCAATTCAAGATTGAAAGACCCAATTGAATTTTCGATCCCCTTGAGATACACCCAACAATGATTCACATAAACTCCCGGCTCCCGCCCCAAGTTTTGAACCCGGCTATGGGTAATCTCACTAAACCCAGTAACTTCTGCCACAGTTCCTTTTTGTTCCTTGACGGGTCTGTATCCCCAATTCCAGTTTTCATCATGAATATTGATAACCACCTTGTCGCCAACCTGTAATACTTCGCCAATCATTTCACGCCTCCTTGAAAAATCACTATCGGCAGGGTTCTCCTGACGAACTTCCTGAATTCCTTATCCGACAGCTTTCTGTTGTTTACATTCGCCGCCATTGTCCCCACAAAGTTACCAGCATCAACCGTCTTTAATGGAAGCCTTTTTATAGGACAGACCACAATACATTTGTCATTTGTGCCGTATGATTTCACTTCATCATCTCCATTAATTCAGTTTCACCAAGAATCTTCGTACCCAACGACTTCGCCTTCTCGCTTTCACTCTTCATTCTCATTTTCCTTGCCATCTGAGCCTCACTTTTACACTTCTTGCAAATAGAACTTCGACCATCCTTGCGGCATCTATTCCAATCAAAATCCCTCATCATCTTGGTCTGCCCACAACCCGAACAATACTTAGAACTATCCTCTGCTGGCAAATCAGTCAAAGGACGCCTCCTATTCTCAGCTTGGTTTCTTTTAGCCGAGGCCAACCTCAATGCCTTAGAATGCTCAACAGACACTAATAATACTGCCATTTCATTGTTCAATACTGGCCGCAATCTCTCAATAGTATCACACTCATACTTTCTCGCATCACCCGCTGAATGGGCTTTCCAACATCGAAACAATATTCTCCTACCTTTCCGTGCCTCAAGAACCTTTCTCACCGGAGCCGAATGCTTCCTCGCTCCAAAAGAACGATAAAACTGAACCCTCATCCGAAGTCCCCGTTGAGGCCCATCGTTACTTCTCGCACAAGCAGAACCAACATATAAAATCTCTCCTGTGTTGGCGTCATAGAAGCAATACACACCCATGCTGTCTGGAACCTCAAACCAAGAAAAATCCTCCTTCCATATATCTAATCCATCTACATCTGGATTAACCGTTCCAATGTCTATATCTGGTAGTTTTGGCAACATCACACACCCATCATTTTCCAAAGGTCTATCTCGGAAAGACATTGCGTTCCAAGACTACGAGCCTTTTCCGCCTTGCTCGACGTCGAACTACTATCCGCCATCACCAAATACGTTAAACCTTTCCCTACACTCGACCGCACTTCACCCCCAGCCGCTTCAATCGCCTTCTCAATTTCCTTCCGGGGCTTACTCATCGCACCCGTCAGACAGAATGAACTCCCCTTGAGGCTTCCAGTGACTTCCTTGACATCCAAAATGTCAATCACCTTGGACAACTTTTCAACCATGTTCGCCATCCCCTGTAAACCCTTGATGATCTTTTGTGCCGTAAGTTCTCCAATCCCCTCAATATCGGTAAGAACACGAGAGTTTTGACAAAACATTACTTTATCCAAACCCTTGAACTTCTTGGCAACCAACTTGCTAGTCGTTGTACCCAAACCATCAATCCCCAACGAGTCCAAGAACACATCCAAAGGAATCTCGTTCTTCGACAGAATGGCGTTCATCACGTTTGTCGCAGACCCATCCCCACCCGTAACCGCTTTGATTTGGTCAAAGGTCACGGTATACAAATCGGGAATATCTTTAACATAGCCTTCCCGGCACAATCCCTGAATTGTACCGCTACCAACACCCATGACTTCCAAAGTTTTGATGTAGTGCAATACCCGCCGTTCCAACTGGGCAGGACAAGCAGAACCTTTGCACCAGAGATTGACTTCCTTATCGTCCAAGTCGGTATCCGCCCCACAAGAAGGACATTCCAAAGGAAAACTAGTCGGGATGTGGTTCTTACCCTGCTTCGTCACTCGAACCACTTGCGGAATAATATCCCCGGCTTTTTCAATCAATACTTCATCACCAACCGCAATCGCCAATGAAACCACATTCATGGCATTGTGCAGAGTGATGTTGGAAATGGTACTCCCAGCCAGAAGAGTCGGTTCAATGCGGCACATCGGGCATAGACGACCCGTGCGACCCACCTGCCAATCAATTCCAATCACCTTTGCCGTCTTTTGTTCAGGCTTGAATTTATAGGCAACCTTGCCCCGTGGGTTGTTTCCATTAAATCCGGCTTCTTCCTGATCGTCAATTGAATCCAAGGCAACCACCAGCCCGTCAATCTCAAAATCCAGACTAGGACGACGAACTTCCCAAGACAGGGCAATACTATGAAACTCTTCGATGGTGCAGACTTGCATTTCAACCAACTCGACACCGGGAAGATTAATTACCATCCAAGCCCTCTTGTCACTTTCAGTTGCAAAAGGCTTATTGGATTTAACATCAAACACCAGCATATCCAAACTGCGTTTAGCGGTTTCCTGTGGGTCCTTGTTCATCAGACTACCAGCCGCCGCATTACGGGGATTAGCCAACTTGCGTTCACCGTTATTGCGAAGTTGTTCTAAGACTGACCGCTTCATGTAAATTTCGGCACGAATCTCTCCCGTAAACCCGGAAATTTTCTTGGGAACAGAAGCAATCATTTTGACATTGTCAGTCACATCCTGACCGACTATGCCATTGCCACGGGTAGCCCCTTCCACAAGTTTGCCATTCTCGTAATTAATGCGGATAGATAGCCCGTCAATCTTGGGAGTAACGGCAACCTTGTTTCCCTTGCGGGAATACTTTTTGTACCACTCCTTGACGCCTTCCGAGTCGGTTTCCTTATCCAAGGAACCCATCGGGGATGAGTGTGTCACCTTACGCCCGTAAGAGGGTGTAGAACCCACTTCAAGAAGAACCGCATTATCCGGTTCAAGGTTGCGTAGTTCATCCACCAAGGCATCGTATTCGGCGTCGGTGATTTCGGGTTTCGCCTGATTATAATAAAGGTCAGCGTGATACCGTATCTGACCTTCCAATTCTTTAATCCTGTCAATCTTGTTCATAGTGTTCTCCTAGTCCTATATTGCATCATAGAGCCATAAATCCGGAAATTACTTTCCAGACTTTTCCATCAAAGCCTTCACAGCCGCTTCCACGTCATCCACCATACATTCTATTCGATGATTGGCTAGAGCGAATCTATAGGCACTCATGACATCCAAACAACCATAATCACGGAATGCTCGCTTTAGTCCTACTTCGTCACTATAGACCCAGCCAAAATTAGCCAAGTCTTCTGCATGGACAGCCGCTCCAACCTTATTGGAAGCCCACCGGGTCTTATTAAACATCGCTTCCAACAAAACCAGTCCGAACCCTTCAGAGTCGCTGTTCATAATATACAAGTCTGCTTCAAACATGGCATCCATCAATTCCTGACGATCATCCGGAACGATAACCCGAACACCTTCTACTTCTTTGGGGGTATGATGAAACCCCCTGTGACCCGTAATAACCAAAGTCACATCATAAAGAGTTTTGTCGTATATCCTTGCATCGGTAAATGATTTAATCAATTCATGCTGACATTTACGCTCATCAAATCCGCCAGAACTTAAAAACATCTTGGGTGAGGTTATACCCCGCTTATTCCTAAAGCCGGGTCGCCCGGTCACAGTAGGAACCCCATAGCGTATCTTCATTCCCAGATTTCCAATTCCCAAGTAAGCCAGACGGTGTCTACCATATTCCACCGAATACCCCAGAATTACATTGTCGTGAGATATTCCGCTCTGGAGGTCTACACACCATTGCATCAATCTCAAATCAGGTTCAATAGCCCAAATCAACATCGGTGCTTTAAAAACCTTGTGCCGCTTACGATTGACGACTTCATAATCCATGACCGAAAAGATACCAACCTGAATCACGACATCAGCCGTAAGCAACACATTCAAGTCTTTCGTTATCTTCAGGGGAGCATGATCTCCAATAGACGTTTCGGTCAATACTGTGACATCATATCCCCTTCGGAGCAGACCCCAAGAAAGGTCACGGGCGACACTCTCCGTGCCGCCTGACCTTCCATATCCTACTGTTGACAGAACTACTTTCATGCCAGAGAGAACATCCCTGTTCCGGTTTTGACGAACAACCCCTCACCCTTGGTGATGGAGTTCTTGATACGATTATACATCGCATCAGACGCACACTGAACGGTGGTCACAAGACCCTTGGCGATAGCCTTGTCGGTGATCTCATGATAGTTCAGAGAACCCTTGGCTTCGGTCAGGATTTCATGGGCATACTGAATCCATTCGTTCTTGAATCCCTGACTAGCCGCCTTCGGAGGCGGGGGCATTGCCGCTTTCTTGAGTTCGGGAGCCGGGGCGGGAACCTTGACCGCTTTCACGGCTTTGGCTTTCTTCGCCACAGGAATCACGCATGCCGTTCCCTTCTGAACGACACTCATCTTCTCCGCAACCGTCTTCACGGCTTTCTCGATCTTTTCGGCGATACCCTGATACTTGGCTTCTTCGCCCAACAGATTGACATACACTTCCATCAGGCTCTTGACGCCGTTCAGTTTCTCTTCCTGATCCTTGATGGCAGTCGTTCGCTTTTCAATCCGTTCAACAGCCGACAGGGTTTCTTCCAGACGACCTTCGATTTCTTCTTCGACAGACGCCCAGACATTCGCCCGTTCCTGTTCGCCATTGACCACGCCTTCAACATAGAGTTTCGCACCCGCACCCAACTCATCCAGAACCGCTTGAGCAGACCGGATAACATTGGTGAACTGTTCGGGTACGAAATAAATGCCGCCCGTAGGACGCTTGGCAACCCCAAAGCACATCCGAATCACACGCCGCAGAAAATACCGAACATCGTCGTCGGTGATCTTGCCGGAATAAACCTTGATGGCATCCATCACTTCCGCCGACAGACTGCCTTCAACATTGACTTCATCCGTGGATTTGTCCAGCCGGATGGTGGTATGTTGAGTAAACCCAACGGTATCAACTTGTTCCTGCTCCCGGTCCAGAATACCGTACACGCAGAAGTTGACATCGTCGTTCGCCTTCTCAGTCACCCGCCGATTGGATTTGCCCATTCGGTTCTGGAAGGAATAAGCCGCCCGACTCACTTCGGTACGCCGGGAAGGCAGAGTAATATCCGTGGATTCAAACCCGTGTTTGCTCAGAGCGGATTTGACTTCACTACCGTCCTTAATCATCTCCGGGCAGGTCCACCACACATTGACTCCGAAACCGTTACCACCAGCACTCTTGTTCACTTTCATCTATACTCTCCTGTTAAGTTAATTCGCTTACATCCCTATATTGCATCGCCTTGAGGAAAATCCGGAAAATACTTTTACCCCCGGATTATAGGCATCACGGTTGCCCGTGTGTCGATTTCAAACTCAATAGCCATCTTGGCGATAATGTCCGGGGGAACCCTATGGGTATTCCTACGGATACACAACTTGACATCGTCGATGGTGACAGGGCGAAACTCCATAATCTCGACTTGGTATCCCGCAATCCGTGCCGCCAGTTCGTAGTTCTGATACTCCCAACGATGGATATGGGTGTTGTCCACGATGATCTTGTCATACTTCTTGAATATGGCATCCAGAAACCACTTGAAGCACTCAGCGTGTGCCACCGGCAGTTTAGTCGGGTCAAAGCGGTACTCGTTATCAACCATAAAGAACTGGTCTGCATTGCAGATACACGCATCCTCACCCGCCAGTTTTGACACGGCATACGACTTCCCTGAACCCGGCAATCCCCGTATAATGTAAACCTTCTTCATCCTTCACCGTCCTCTTGAAGTTTAACAATCAAAGCATCCACATCCTCTGCCTTTACAAAAGTGGCATATTTACCCTCAAACACATTGATGTCATGCTTTGTCAATCCCTGTAACCTCTCAACCACCGACTTCCACTCCGGGTTGAGAATGTAATGCTTGTCTTTACAATTAGCCCGAAGTGCTGAACAAAGTTTTACATCCGATGCCGCAACACACCCACCACTCTCATAACACCCACCATCAACCAAAATGTATTTTTCGGTTTTCATTATTTGCCCTTCGTCAATCTCGTACCATTGTCCTTCCAAACAGCATACACGGCATTTGCTTTTTCTGCGTCGGAGAACTGACCATACTGAACACCAAAATCATCACCCGGAGGAGGAATAAAACCCCCAATGCCTCCCTTGGCAGTTCCATCAGGATTCCTTGGCAATCGAACCACCTTGACATATTCCCAATCACCCATCATACGCATCTTGACAATCGTTCCTTCGGGTATGTCCGTCTTCACAATGCCGCCATCCATTCATTCTTTTCCCACTTACCCACAAACACCTTATAATCCTTAAAATCATCCCACCTCTCCGTCACAAATCGCTTCATCCCACAAGCCCGACAGGTATCCATGTGCTGGCGTTCCTCTCCACCGGGATCAATATCACTCCCAATATCCATTTGGGTAGAAATATCCGTACTCCCGCAGTCACACACCATCGGACGATCTTCTGGCTTTGTGAATAGTTTCATGCCGCTATCCCATCTTTACCAAAGAGAGAGCCGGGGGTTTTTATTCCCCCGGCTTCGTTTGGGTTTCCCTTACACAACCACCACTTCGGCAACCAACTTGCCCGTGGTTTTCCCGTTGCACTCGGTCTCAGTCGTTCCCTTGATGGTCGCAATCGCTTCCGCCGCCTGAACCTTCAGGTTGTCCACCAAGTCCGGGTCAGCCGTCACCGCTTCCTTCACGATGCTCGCCACCGTGACCCCGTTCAGGTGACTCAGAGCCGCCGCCAACAGCAACCACGGGTCAGCCTTCGCAACCACCTGCTGGGTGTAGTTCGCTCCCCGTGTCAGGGTCCCACGCACCCGCACCGTCACATCGACATCGTACTTGCCAGCCGCCAGAGAACCACTCGCCTCTTTCGCTTCGGCATCGCTGACCATCTTCGCAACCGCCACCACCGCCGCTCCACTCAGTCCTTCGATTTTCATCTTCCGTCTCCTGTTCGTTGTTGCTCTCACTACCGTTCCCTTACATACCTATATTGCATCAGGGTGAGGAAAATCCGGAAAAATCTTTTGATTTCTAAAGCGTGCATTATCAACGACTTACGACTGGAATCAGGAATGATCCATGATAAATTTCTGAACCTTGGTCTTTTCTGGGGTAGTTCTTGAGATAACATCATTGATGGTTTCGCCTTTAAACAGGGATGCCCGGACTTCGGCGAATAAAACAGCATCACCCATTTCAGTTTCATTGGTCGGCTTGCCATACATGAATAAAATGATGCCCTTGCTACCGGGAGCATAGGCAATGACATTGGGTTCTTTGAATCGAAAAGTATTCCCGCCAACTGTGATCTCCACGATATTGTCAAAGATATTCCTGCAAACTCGTTCTGTAATACCGCTTACCTTTTTACTGTTTCCCTTGCCGCTAAACATGAATGAAATTTTTCGTCCAAGCATTTTGTATATCAGGTATCTGTCGTGATTTAATCCGACAGAAGTATTATCTCGCATAAGAAGGGTTCCTCCATGTGTAATATCTAAAACCACTATACCCCACAAACCCCAGTTATTTCAATAAAAAAAGGTGAGCCACCCATTCAGGTAGCCCACCCACCCCTGTGAGAGCAACACGGAGGTTAAAACTTATCACACCTTATCTGCACCCTCAGATGGAACACAGTATCCAATTTCATTAAACCAAAGAGCTTGTGCTTTAGGGTCTTCGTCAGTAGGATACACAGAAACCATACTAATAGTCAGAACCCCACAAAAAATCTCTGCTTCCTTCCTGTTTAATGGTCCCGGTAAAACACTCATACCATCATCGTTTAACCGCACTTTATCACCTATTTTAAAATCACTCATTCGATTTCAAACTCCTTGTATCCATCCCACATTGAGTCACCATTAAACCGCAAACTACCATGAACACTCGCAGCGATCCTCTCAACCTTCTCCGCTGTCTTGTCTGTCTGAATCTTGATATGGAACATACCGACAACCTCTGGACGGGACATGGCATCCGCTGGAACTTCCCCTTCTCCTTGTATTGATTCCCAGTCTGCCTGAGTCATTGGTACGGGCTTGGCATCATACCACCCCCGGCACTTACGCTTACCATACCCCTTATCAGCCAAAGCCTTGAAGGTCAAATTACCAAAACCACCACAACAAGTCCCGGCGTTTAAGTCAGCCAGTTCTTGTACGGTAGCCTCAATGGCAACACACCCCTCTTCTGATTCCCCGTTATCATCCAATGCTTGTTCAATCTCTTGTGCTGTTAAGTTTCTCACAACTTTTCTCCTTTGGGAACCTTGTCGCTAATCACCCCATCCCACACATGTACCGTTTCCATAATTAAGGCGAGGCTATTCTTGAACGTCCATACCTTATAATGTTCATTCACCTTCCGCAAACTATAGAACTTCCAACACCCACTAAAATCTTCTCCCTTATGCTTTTCCCTTAACCAATCCACACATTCTTTTGCTGTTACGATTTTCATAATCTCCTCACTCAATCTCGAATTCTTTGAACCCGGTCCAGAGCGATGGTCCACTATACTTCAGGACTCCACCAGCCGCTTCTGCCAATCGCTCGACATGTTCAGCAATTTCATCCGTGTCCAACTGGATATGGAACATCCCACACACTTCCCGCTTGTTGTTATCATCCCGATACCAGCCCCGGCACAACGCTTCCCCGTATTCATCTTCAACCAAGGACTCAAACGGATTATTACCAGCCTGACCACGAGAAGTCTCCACTCCCAAGTCAGCCAACTCATCTACTGTCGCTTCAATGGCTTCAAATCCATCTTTCGATTCACCATTGTCATCCAATGCCTTGTCGATTTCAGCCTGTGTGAGTTTACGCATTTTGGGTCTCCTCAGTAGTCAATCTTATTGTTCGTGAATTGTTTCAGCAAATCCACTCCGAGAATCGCCACAGCGTGTTCATTGAACACGGGTTTTTCTTCGGGCAGAAGTTGCTCAAAGCACACAAAGAACATCGCCTTGCCAAGGTCCTTGAAGATTCGGTACATATTGGCAATGTCGATAATCCGCTTGGTGCTGAACGGGCTAGTCAGTTTCCCAGCCTTGATCTGACCCCGAATCGCATCACGATACTTGAGCAGAAGTGCCGTCACCTTGTCGTCACCAATCTTTTCACTGGCAATGTGTTTCTCAACATCCCGGTCATACCCCATACGGAAGGTCACAGAAACCCGGTTCAGCAGGGAAATATCCAAGGCATCCCGTTGTGCGGAGTACATCGACTCTTCAGCCGTATTCGCACCACGACCCACCGTGTTACCCGCCAGAACGATACGGAAGCCGCTGTGACTTCGCACAACCCGCCCACCATCTTCATTGATAACCAAGGACCGCTTGGCATCATCCGATTCAAACAACCGATTCAAACCGTGGATAATGTGAGCGGGAGCGGCAGGGGCTTCATCCACAAACAGAATTGCGGGTTCACCCGTTTCATTCCCGTTCTCATCCAGACCTTCAGTCATCGCCTGTTCCACAATCCCCTTCTGGAAAATAATCTGATTCTGTTTGGTGCTTTCATCAATCGTCACGGTCTTCTCACCAAAGAACGCTTCCGAACCCATATCACCCCGGCAGTTCACTTGATACAGTTTACGCCCTAACAGTTTGGAGATATGTTTGACCACGGTGGTTTTGCCGCATTGGGTAGGACCCACCAACTGAACGATATGACTCGCTTCGTCAGTCATGACCGAGATCATATCATTGACGATAGCCGGGGGAACATAAGTGTGTTGACTCCGCTTGACGCTAGGAGTTTTCTTGGGTTCAGCCGCTTTACGTTCGGGTTGAACCGGAGCGGCAGGTTGAGTAGGCTTCGCCGCACCAAGGCGATAAATCGTGATGTTGGTTCCGCCATTGTTGGGCATATCCACAATGATGCCCTTCTTCTGGCTGAGTTCCAATCGGGCTTTGGCTTTGGGCAGGTCGCCGATAATACTACCAATCATCGGATCATTCATCGCAACTTCAATGCGATCACTCTTGCCCAATATCTTTTCAACTTCCTCTATCAACTTCTCGTACATTGCCGTCTCCTCCTAAATGTTTTTGCTCTCACATCCCTATATTGCACCAGCGAGGAATAAATCCGGAAAAATCTTTTACCCCATTCTGAAACGACTGGGTAAATAAGACTCCAAATCCCCTTCATCATTCTTCACCGTAAACCCGCCATTATCATTGACTTGCACAAGTTGATACATAATCCCCTCTGTCAGAGTGCTTATCCCGGTATCATCCACGCATTTCAGCAGAGGGATAGACATCAATTCGTTGTCATAGGATACGGCGAATTTGAATTCGGTAGGGGCTCTTAACCGATCTTGCCCTTTCACGATCACCCATAGACACTCATCAACCCGCATTACAGGCTCCCAGATGCCCGTAGAAAGGTCTTGGATGATAATACCCGGATACACATTCGTCCTATCCAGTACCTCGACTCCTGACGCCTTCCGCAAGCCTTTACCCTTGATACAGACATAGGTATCCCCATTGATTTCTCCGCCATCCAGTATCAAGGTTTCTCCAGACTGGAATTCATCAAAGTCGGACAAAGCCACGGCATAGACTTCATCCAGAAATTCCCACTGTTCCCCGGAAGGAATAACCCGGACAGGCTTACCCGCTTCATCCTTGATGGTTAAAAAATCCAAACTGACTAAATCCACTTCGTCCATTTCTGGAGCACCGAAGTAAATCTTGCCGGGAATAAAATTTTCACCTTCTTTTTCTGGACCCTTGTATCTTGCAAATATCATAGACACCTCAATAACTTGGTTTGGATACCACTTTCCCATTTTGAACATAATGGGTAAAACCATTTTGGGGATTGATTACTTTAATCTTATCCCCGGCTTTCAGTTCTCTGAACTTGATCGTATTCACTTCAAGAGTCTTTTGTTGTTGAAGCGAAACAAATCTGTCCTTAAAGTATTCAGCCTTTTTGCCGAACTTGTCAAACACCCACAGCATCAGGGGGTCTTTGTGCAACTCCGCCACATATTCAACATCCTTGTCGAACTTCTCTTCCATTCCCAGATTGTTCACACAGATAACAACCCCATCATCTTCCAGTTGCTTCTGTTCTTCGATGATAGTGGAAGCGGCATCAAAAAGTATTCCCTCTTCAATGGGGGCTTTCTCTGACCGCTTCTGCCGGGGAGTTCTGATCCTCGTCGCCACGGAACTGGAACTAGCCGTTTCTGGTTCAAGTTTTTCTTGAATGAAACTATCATTCCTTGTCAGCGTACCATGATAATGAACGCCTTCAATATCAATGTATCCCTTGGACAATTTTCCATTGAATAAACGCTTCTGTTCGACTTCAGCCGCCACGGTAGAACGTACTGTTGCCTTAACAAGCTCCTGATTAATTTTTCTTTGGCGACCCCACTTGCCAATCACCGAAAAAGTTCCATCATGGTTGTCACGAACACAAGATAGGTATACTGATTCGGAACCACCATTATCATAATGAGCTATTAAATTCCGCTTCGCACTCATACATGGACCCTCCCGTCCGTAATCACATCAGCAATCTTGCGATATTCTTCAAACTGTTCTTTTGTGTTATTCATAAACCCAAACACCATGTGAAAAGAACCGGGAACCCTATTAAACGGACTCCCATGATGTTTTAAACACAAGGTTATCCCATTATCTATATCATATCTTTCATAAATAGATTTATGATAACTATTCAAATGATGTGCATTAACACCTACACTTGAACCACAAATTACACATTTATGCCCATCTCTTGCCAAAATTAAAGGAGTCCATAATCTAAAATTCCTAACTCTCTCATTACGCTTTTCACGCTTCTTTAATGGATGAATGGGAGTCTGCCCTGCACAAACCACACACCCATAAGGACTAATTCTAAGACAATCCAAACTTTTGTTTACCTTGTGTCCTAGTGGACAAACACACTCAACAGGAGTGGACGTATTGATGTATTCTCCTACGAGTTTCCACCCAAGACTGGAAAACTCTCTTTCCACTTCTTGTCTTGTTTTTTTTGACAACCCGGAACACCTACAACACCCCCTACTATTAAGAAAACCACTTGGTCTTTTCATTTGTTTGTGTCCAGCAGGACATTTACAAAGAATAGGACTATGCCCTCCTTTATATTGTTCCAATAATTGCCATCCTTGTTCTTCAAAGATAGACCGTATATTTGCCGCATATTTTATACCATCACATGTGGCACAATGAGGATTTTCTTTTAATTTTTTACGCACATCGCTTAAAGAACAGTGTCGATACTTGTGACCAACAATGCACCGCATCTCACACTTTCCATTTTTTACACCCATAAGGTGCCAGTCCGTCCCTGTGAGTATTTTTTTTGCATCTTCTTGTATGAATTTATCACAGCATTCTCTGCAAAAGAAGTTCTTTTCTAAAGCATTCCAAGAACAAATCCTCACATGGTCGTTAGGACACAAAAACATATATCTCTGATGAGCGTTTTGATATTCTCCCTTTATAGACCAACCCATTTGAATTAGTCTTGTTTGAATATCAAATTCCCCAAATTGGTTTTTATGCTTCACAACCTCACCCTTCCATTTGTCAACACAGAAGCCAAAAGTCTGGCAAAACTCTTACCCAATTCCTCAATACACATTACCACAATACTGTATTTTTTACCATAAAAAACTACGGGTGCTTCTGTTCCAAGTGCTATTGAATAAACTTCAATTCCGTTTTTCCGAACCCGATTGCAAACATCCCGAAGATTCTTGCACATATCGGAATCATTGCCATGCCCCGCACACGGCTCACCATCACTCAAAGACAGGATGATCTTGCGACTTTCCTTGCGTTGAGCCAAACGATAGGCAGCAAACTCAACCGCTTCACCATCCACATTGTGGAACCGTGCGGCAGTCTGAGTGATACGATGACGAACCGAAATCCAAGTCTCGTGAAATCCCTTGTAGTGATTATAAACAATCGGATTGGTACGGGTGAACCCATCCAACGAAGGACAGCCACAGCCGCCCAAGTGTTTGGTTGTCGTACCCGTGATCTCGAACGGGATATTGATTTGCGACAGGGCTTCACCAACCGCAATCGCAACCAACTGAACATCCAAATAATTTCCCATCGAACCCGATTCGTCAATGATGATTTCAATCGCCGCATCCAGTTTTTCACCGGGGCGGGTCTTGCAGAAAACTTCCTTTGACAGGGACTTGGTAATCGCAACAATCCGCTTCTTGTCAATCTTGCCTTGACGAAGATACGGGTCCTTGCGGCATTTCGCCATAGACCGAAGGGCTTGTTCCAAAGCACAGGTCATGGAAGAAACCGCACTCGCAACCATACCCCGACGTTCAATAAAATTAGCCCGGTCAACGGGTGTCTCATTCGGAACAGCATGAATGTCCGTATCCCGCCGAGCCAGATATTCTTTATCGGAAGGACTGAGTTGGTCAAAGAGTTCATTCAACCGCTCATTCAGGATTGCCCGTTGGTCATCGCCCTTGCCTTCATCTTCCAAATCCGAATCATACTGTTCCTTTGCCTTGTCGCTATCGCCATCTTCAATATCAGAAGGCTTATAGGGAACATCGGAGTTTGAAGTCACATCGTTATCATCCCCGGCATCAGCGTCAGAATCCTTGGAATCCTTGTCATTCGACATACCCTTGCTGTTGGAACCATCACCGTCATCAGAATCATCTTTGGGTTCAGCACTTTCAGATTCCGTACCATCATCCTTGTCGCCCTTGCCGGGATCAGTCGCTTCATCATCTAAATCAGATTCTTGACCTTGGGATTTTCCATCTTCATCGCCTTTATCGCCCTGCTCATCTCCGTCAGATTCATCACCATCAGCCCCATCCCCGTCTTTATCCGCTTCATCCTTTTCAGGTTTTTGCTTCTTGCCCTTGCCGGGTTTGTCTTCCTTGGAATCCTTTTTGTCCTTCTTGTCTTCCTTGGAATCGCCTTCATCGCCTTCTTCACCTTCATCACCGTCTTGACTGTCATCGGGCATATCTTCGGCTTGGGAATTTTCAGGTTTATCCTGCTTTTCCTTCTTGCCCTTTTTATCCTGCTTGTCCTGCTTGCCGTTCTTGTCCTGTTTGCCCTTGTCCTGTTTGTCCTGCTTATCCTGCTTCTCCTGCTTCTCGTCTTTGCCCTTCTCTTCGTTCTCTTTTTTCTCTTGGGGCTTGTTCTTCTCGTTGAATTCATCGCTCGCATCTTTCAGCAAAGCATAAATCCGCTTGGCAATCTCAAGACAATCATTGGTGGTCTTGGCTTTCCGAACGGTAGAAAATTCTTCATAAGCGGCTTTGACATACGCATCCGCTTTGGGTGTCAGACGCCATGCGGGTTGGTGTCCTTCTGTCATAATCCCCATAGCACACAGGGCTTCCCACAAGGGAACATTGGCATTACCAGCCGCCATCTGACCCGCAATCCGCTTGTTGTAGTATTCAACACCCCATGCAAAAATTGCCTTGCAACCCAAGTGGGCATCCGCAAGAACTCGCTCAATCCGGCGATCTTCAAGAGCATTCAGGATATTGAACAACGCACCCTTGGGAGTTTCAGACTTGGAAAGTTTGGTTTCGGCGATATGACCAGACTCATGATAAACCATCGAACGGAGAATCTGAATGGTTTCTTCCGTGATACCGGAAGCACAAGCCAGTTTGGGAATCCGAATAGTACCCGTTTCAATATTGGCATCAACCGCATTGCCATTGTGATAGACAACCTTGACATTGTGATTCTTGCCTAAAAAACCAGCGAGAATACTCATCCCGCCCTGTGCATCCTGTACTGAATAGTTCATAGTTTTCTCCTACCCCTATATTGCAGCAGGAAGCTAGAAATCCGGAAAAATCTTTGCCGTCGTAAGTTGTTACTTATCAATACTTTGTCTGAACTTCAATACCTTCATTACGGAATTTACCGTGATAGGGTTGCCGCTTCTGATTTCCGACACGAAAGCCAGCTTCAACAGATTTTTAATATCCCGACCCGAAAGATTGGGTGTTGTCTTGACAATCTTTTCAATATCGGCATTGCTCAGATTCATATTGTTCTGGTCAGCCAGAATCCGCCACAACTGAATCTGTTCGCTCTTTTCGGGCTTGTCATAAACAAACCGTGCCGTCAGCCGGGAAATAATCGCATCATCCACCGTGGTTCCCCGATTGGTCGTCATGAATAAAACTCCACGATAGTATTCCAATACCCGCAGGAATACTCCCACAATGGCGTTCTGCACGATATTGTCACCCCGCTCATGGATATACACATCCGCTTCATCAATCAGCAGAATGGCTCCCCAGCGTTCCGCCCGTTGCAACGCTTCCTTTAATTTCGATTCCACCTGTTCAGGACTAATCCCCAGTTGGCTGGACTGAACCTTATACAGGGGTCTTTCCATGACCTCAGAATAAACTTCCGCCGTCAGAGTCTTGCCTGTTCCCGGCAGACCTTCCAGTAAGAGAATCGTTCCACCTTCCTTGCCGCCCACAATGTCCACGAACTTGTTCTTGCTATGCTCAATCAATACTTCGATGAAGTCCTTGACATCTTTCGGGAGAACCAGTTTTTCACCAACCTTGGTGTCATACTGATAAGGTGTGGTGTTGTTGACATGAACCCGGTAGTCAGCATGTTCTTCCAGATCAAAACATTCCAGAATAGGATGAATGGGCAATTCCCAAAGTTTTTCCTCGCTCTTGTCCCAGAAAGAACAACTAACGGATGTTTCGCCTCTTTCCTTGTCGGGTGGATCAACTACCATCTTGGCAGGACGCCCCGATTTTTCAACATTCCTAAAACCAGACCGGCTCCAGCCACCAGATAAAAACGCCTTGCCCCGGACATTCATCTGAAGACCATCTTCATCACAAACACCCAAGAACTTTTCAACTTCAGCCTCATAGGACTTGAGCCGAGCCGGAGTTTCCAAATGTAATCCCTTCAGTTCAAGATACTGACCCATTGTGAATTTCCTGTTGAATTCATAATGATCTATGTAAACCGTCTTTCCACGATTCTTGCGTGAGTCTGAATCGGAATTAATCGCAGTCATATTGATTGAAACAGATGCGGATGAATGAGTGGTCGGCGGCGAATAAGAAGTTCCATCAACAAACCACGGAACCATATTCCCATCTTCAATCTGCTCAAACACCCACCGCTTCTCCGAAGTGGCAATGTAGTTCTTCAGACCCTCTGGAAGATTCTCAAACCGGGAAATAGTAGAACCGGAAGGGTTATCACAAATGTCAATCCATTGCTGGAGAACATTCCGTGACATCTTCGCAGAAATATCACCCGCTGCCGCCTTCTTATCCAAAAATGTCGCCAGTATCTTAATCTGCTTTGTATCCCAATCCGACACATCAATCTTGACTTTGCCACGGGTTGCAGACCAACGATATTTTCTCGTCAGGCTCTCGTCTTCCTCGGTCTTGGGCAAGGCTTTTTCCAGTTCTTCCAGCCATTCGGAAGAAATGATAACCTTGTAACCACTCTCTTGATCTCGTCTCATGTTTAATCCAAATCCTTATCATGCTGGACATACGGTACAACCTTCGCCTGTGCCGGATACTTGTCAGACACAGTCGCACAACCCACTACCACCGCCAATACTAAACCCATCACTATCGCCTTCATACTTTTCCTCCGTTATCCTTGATTGCAAACTCTCTTGCGAACTTCGCTGATTTACGACCACCTGAATATTCGGCATACTCGCTTTGGTTATCAAATTCATTCCGTAATTTACTCTCCTTGCCCCTATATTGCAGCAGGAACCAATAAATCCGGAACTATTTGGGATTCCCCTGTCGGCACTAAACAATTCTCCCCATTCAAAACCCTAGCCGCCACCATTACCCCACTACAACTCGGCAGGACAATCGGATCAAGACCCTGATTCACCATTGTCGCACTAACAACATTACATACAAATCTGATTTCTGCTTCCCGGCAATTGATTTGCCAGTAATTGGGTGCTTCTCTCCTGAAAGCAAGCAATACCCTTTGATGTGCATCTGCCAAAATACTCGCCAGTTCAACTGGATTCTTTCCCCGACACGCCTCAAACCCCTCCAATGACCCCTTGAGATTGTCTTCCTTGTTCGGCTTCCCTGTGTAGTCTTCTATCGCCGCCGCCCGACCTTCTTCAATGATTTTATTCAGGAATTCAAAGTAATCCATTAGTGTTCCTCGTCGTTGGCGATATACTCATATTCAGGCACACAACCCAGAATCCGCTCGATTCTGGAAATCACCCGCAAGTCATCTTCAATCCGTTTTTGTAATCGGTCAGCCCTACCCCCCGTAGACCCCTTACCCAATATCCGACACTCTTCAATGTCCGATGATAAAACCTTGTGACAATGCTTTAAGTCGTCAAAATCAAGATTCATTTTTCTCCTCTAACTTAATGGGTCCTTCTCCCAACCGCCACGCATCCGGTCTTTCACTCGCCGGAACTTCCGGCACCGGCAAGTTCTTCGCCACAAAATCCTTTAATACCAGTTTCACTCCTTCTGGTTTGTCTTCGTATGCCAAACTCAAGAAAGTCGCCCGTTGTGGGGCTTGTCCCAGTTTTCCCTTCATATTGTCAAAACTTTCCTTGGACTTCACCGGGTCAGCAAATAACTGGACAGCAATACTACCATCCGCTTCCTCCATCAATAAAACACCTAAACTGTCTCTCATACCTTCCATCCTTTCCGGGCATATAAAGCCTCAAGCCGTTTGATTGATTCGTCTGCTAGTTTTGAATTTTCACCATCGTAAATCCCATTACCCAAATTCAAGAACCTAAAATTCAAAGTATTATTGGGACCGGGATACATCGTCCTGATGACATAACGACCAATCCCCCGCTTGCAGATATTCCATCCCAAAACTTGGTCATCTACCACACAGGGTCCTTCACTCAACAACTCTGCCAATTCATTCACCACAGTATGGTCAAACATCCAACGCCGATATAGTATGCCTCGATACCCACCCAACCCATCTACCGCTATCCTGTCAATCCCTTGAATATGTAATTGCTCGGCGTGTACGAATCTAGGACCCGGCAATCCCCCCATAAACCCCAATGATACATCCGGGTACTTCTCACTTGCGTTTACCAATTCTTCAATGGCGTGTGAGTCATAATACACATCATCATCTAAAGTAATCAGAATGGTGTCAGGATCATTCTCCAAAAATAAAGTCGGTATCAACTTCGTTGCTGAACCCCAATCACGATCACACCCAGTCACCTCAATATTATTCTGCTTCAACCAATCCTGCAAATTTGCAGGAATGTCATATCCCCGGTTCTCCTTGGTACACACTTCAGGCAACCATAAAATAACCCTATCCGGCTTACGGGTTTGATTGATAACGGAATTAACCATTTGATCTATCCGACCAATACGACTGGGAATCGTTGTAAAACTAACCACTACTCTCATGGGTATTCCTCATTTCTAAAGGCAATTCATTTGCCCAAGCCCAATACTCCTGCCATCCTTTTTTCCATCCATACTGGGAATTATTCATAGCTTTGCCATGATAAACACCCTGCGTGTGAGCAAGTTCATGGGCAACAGTCTTTGCCATTTGAACTTTGTCTGGCATCACATCCTTCACGAATTTCAAACACATGACCGGCTTGCCATAATAAGCATACCCCGTCACATACTCATCCTTCCAGTTTTTGCCTTTTCTCCGATGAATCGCATTAATCACAAGTTTTTTAATGTCTTGTGATGTCATTTTTTCAAATAAAGCAATCTGACGCACAAAGGACTTCAACTTCATGGTGTTCAAGTTCGTCTTGTTAATCAACCTCATGTAAATCCTTATTTGGGGCTGGTTGAAGTTACCGTATCTTCCGATAAAATGTATTCATGCTTGACGGGATGAGTCGGGTCCTTCAATTGCAACTCAAGGTCTTGAACATACTTGTCCCGTATCTTCTTCGCTACCTCATTCAACTTGTTTGCCTTGCCCAGTTTGACCGCTGTAATCGGAATACCATCACCGCTTAATCTCAAAATCAACAATGCCTTGATAAGCATCTTCTCTGAACCCTTGACGGTATGAACCAATGCCAGTAAATCAGGTTGCATCTTCCCTTTTTCAAGCCAGCCATCTGAATTCAATTCTGTCGCCTTGTTGACGGGAATGCCGGCGTCATCAAAATCAATCAGAACAGGAAGACCCATCTGCCCAATGACTATAAACCCATTCGGTATGTGGATGGATTTGATTCCTGACTCAATTTTCTTTTTCATTTTTCCAATCCCGGTAAGTCTTATACACGATATGACCAATCACTACCGATAAAACGACAGAACACAGCACACAACCTGCTAGAAATAGTTTTTCTCCGATTGTTGATACCATTATCATGTCGTTTATTCCTGATTGACACTCTCAATCGCCAATTCAGCAATCTTCATGAAGTCAACCTTTTGCATCCCAGTCGTTTCATCCTTCAAATATTGGCAACAGTTCCGATAGATTTCAATCGCCTTCACTTCCACCGGGTAAACCTGCCGCAACTTCTCCGTGTTCTCGCCATCAGACTTCATAATGATGCGAAATAACAGAACCGTGAAGTTGTTTACATTGCTGAAGTTCACCGCATTGTCCAAGTCGATACCCAAACTATACTTGTCTTTCATATCATCCTTCTTTCTTCGGTTTATAGCTCCGCCTACCCTTATATTGCAGTCGGATCACTAAAATCCGGAACTCCTTCTATCTCCCGCTCCCGAAATACCACCAATAACCCACCAAAATACTCAACATCCCGGCTATCTGTCATCTCAACACCCTTCGATCCCGGCTTATCCTTACAAGCCTCACAGCAACGACCTATTCCTTCAATAAGAGTATTACCTTTTAGGGATATGCTGATGCTGGTAAAATTAGTCCATTGTGACCTGCAATTACAACACCTTATTTCCTGTCGCATTAACATGGCTTCTCATTCCAAATCACCATCACCCCTCGCTCAATCAACGGAGTTCCACCCGAATTTAACATCGTCAAATGCCCACATAAATTCAATGTATCCAAAGTGGAAACACTCTCATCCTTTATTCCCAACATAGCCATCCCATTGGGGTCCTCTGTCTCTCGTGTAATAAAATAATCTCCACACTCCCGACACCACACCGACGTATACCACCTTTCAGGTTCTCGTTTCAGGCTAATACTCCTGTCCTGTTACCCGTTTTCTCCCCTGCCAATGCCAATAAAGCCAAAAAACAAACAAGAATAAATACCAACCCCATTAACAATATCCCAATCAATCCTAATCCGTGTGATAATAACCACCAGAAAATTTTCATCAGGTTACTCCATTTTAAAAATGCCATCAACATCATCCTCATGTCTTATTTCATCAACAGCATCCATCTTATTATACCCAGCATATAATCTATTCGGGAAATTTAATACCATCCCATCATTGCCAGATATGTTCTTGTACCCATGTACCACCCCAAAAGGAACAATGACTAAAATAGGATCATTGGTTCCACCATCAATATAAAATCTATTCCCGTAAGTCTTGGATTTTTTACGAGCATCCCATAACCATATCCGAAAGGTTCCCGGTCCAACAAAAACAAAAATGTCCGTCTGTTCCCGATGCTCATGCGGTCCACGACTCACCCCGGATTTGGTAAATGACATATACCCCATCGCCGGATTTAAGTCGTACCCCGTGCCTTCCAGCCAGTCTTTCCGGTATAACTCCATCAAATATCCCCTAGAATCAGTAAATATCTCCAGTTTCTTGATAATTACCCCACTAATGTCGCCATTTTCGTATTTCATCCCAAAAACCTCCTGTAATGCCCTAGAACCGATTCACCTGACCGTCTATGCTATCTGCCGGAATAGTACCTCCAAGTGCCTTGTAGCCCTATCATAGCCCCATTATACCCCCTCCCCAGCCATTTCTTCAGTCAACTCCAATTCCCATAGAACAAGCAATAAACCTTGTGGAACGGTAATATCCAGCTTTCCATTGTTCGTCAGGGAACAATCAAGCCGAAAAGTCAAGGTTCCATCCTGTATCCACCATTGAAACCCACATTCAACACATTCCCGCTGTTCACCCGGACCACCCCGTATCCTACGGGCTACACCCCCACACTTTAAACAGGCACACCTCTCCCATTCCGGCACATATATCCTAGTCTTAGGACATTTCTTCCTTGCCCGGTTCTCCGCTACCTCTTGTCGTGTTGGAAACATATCTATACTATACACCAATAACTTGAAAAATTTTTCACGATTTTTGTATCTCGGTATCTTCTACAATCATTAGGACGCCATCTTCTTCGGCATGTTCATAAGATGATACGGCTGTACCCTTACAGTAAATACAATCCCTTGCCATTGTACCCGCTTCATTTGTCCAGAATCCTTCAAATTCCTTATGACAATCCCAACACGTCCATATTGTCTTCATACCTCTGCCTCATCAAACAATTTCAAACACCCTTCCGGACAAGGAACTTCACACCCATGCTTACCACAAAAATTATAATACACACCTTCTTTGCTGTAATCATGAGTACAAGTTTCAATCCTGTCATGTAGTTTACCATGTACACAAACACTACAAGTGCTTCTTGCCGCAGAACAAATCACCTTCATACCGCTTCCTCGTTCCATACCCCAAGCGTTCCTGCATTATGCCAAATATCACTATCCGATTTACTATGCCTGAAACAAACCAATAACTCCCCCTTGTATAAACACCACTTGGCATTACAAAAATAACACTTCCAAATAGGAAACGATACAGTACGAGGATATGCAACCAATGATTCTCCCGTACCCTCTACAACCCCGCCCCCACAACAATAACACCTCTCCTCGCTCATCTCTTAAACCCACCCAGTAAATCCTTAAAAATATCCGGTAAATCTGCTTGTTCGGTAAACTTCGACAAATTAAGCAATCGGTCTGTTGTCAACCAACATTCCTTGCAAAGTATAATAGCCCCATGCCTGATCTTCCCCTTCTCCATCTCCCCCATCTCCCGCTTACATATCTCACATTTTAACTCTTTCATTCTTCCTCCCATACCGCTAAACAATATTCAGGACAACCGTGCAACACTTGATATTTCCTGTCCAATCTCTTCTGTTGTTTTTCCTTGAAATCAGGCTCAATTGTACCACCAGTTGCCAAAGTAATATTAAGAAATATATCCAAGTCCACTTCGTCTGCACAATGTCTGCTAGATAGTTTGCCAGTATCAAAGGCTTTTTTATACCACTTATTCAAAACGGTACTCCTACAACTCCCCAATCGTTAATCACATCATCCTCAGTAATCTCACTCTCATTCGGTTCTTCCTCAGATATATACCACGGGAAATGACCTATCCTGTGACTATGAGATTCTACCATCTCTAAATTACTTATTCCATTGTTCTTTCGATTGTGGTCCTTGTGATGTATGTCAAATCCTTCCGGTATTGCCAAACCTGTAGATGCCATCCATATCAGTCGATGTAACCTTGTCCGTCTTCGCTTGCCATTCAAATAACACCGAATCAAATAATACCCATCACTACTCATCTCTTGCTTCATCTCTTTCCATTTGCCCTTACAAATCAAACAAGTTTCCACCGTCGCTTTCTCTGTATTGACCCGTAATGTCCCATTCATTATCCTTTCCAAGAACAAACCGTCATCACTTGATCCATAGGTCCTGATTCTCTTTTGCTTCCTCCTATGACTTCTGATTCGCTTCATCAAAGAACCTCAAAAGAAAAAATCCGCTGGAGGAAGACAATCCTACAGGGTGTATCGTCGCTAAACACCGCTAGATATTTCTACCTATCAGCTATACACCCCTGCCACACGGCACAGCGGAAAAACTATACTATACCACGGGTACTTCGTTTTCTACAAATAAACAATCAAGTGGGGCACACTTCGTTCCAGAACAAACTCCACCCTCTTCATGCTCACACGAATCCTGTTTTTCATGTACCCCATTATGCCAACAAGAATACTGCTTACATTCATCTGACCCAGTACAAACACAAAAAGTCCTCATCTTATTTCTTTCTTGATCTCGTTCCATTTCCTCATCGGAATATCCAACACCACCCGTACCATATCATCAGGCTTATTAACCATCGCATCACTTCTGTAATTATACTCTGATGTGATCTTAACCCCTTTGAAATCAATCCCTGCCCTCTTACAGGTTCCACAAATTCCCCTAATATTGGAAGCAATCATCCCCAACATATCCACCGCCGTTCCATTTATCGTATCTATCTCAGTCAATAACGGACATTTCATATCATCTCCTTCTCTTCCCAAATAAACAAACACGCTAGGGGACATCTCATCATCCCTATTATACGGATGTTCCTTTCGTTTGTTAAATCAACTTGCCTTACAACCCATTTCATACAGGCTCCTCTTCCCAGATTACCAACGCATCCCCATCTTCCATCTCTATACTGTGATAATCGTGAACATTTGTCTTACACTCACAAACCTCACTGATTAAAGAATATCCAACCCCGTCATCCTGAATCCTTAATACCGCCTCATTCCCACAACCCGAACAAGTGTTTATACTCCACTTTGTTGTCATAATTCAACCTCTCCCCAAACAAACAAACAGCCCACTGCGTATCCTTCCAGATTATCCAAAGGATTAATTCTCTCACACTCACAACGATCTTCCCACTCAGAACTTCTCAATAAACTCCCCACCCCAAATATCAATAGTTTACACTTCAAACAATAAACCCTCTTGATAATTGTCCTGTCTTTTATACTCTTTTCCAGTATCCTTAAAATATACGCTTTCGATTCCCTTAATGTATCACTCATTTCCATAATCGTATCTCTCCCCATACCAACAACACATTCCCGTCCTCTATGTCATTGCTTGGCTCTAAACGAACATGTTTTATCCAACAATCACAATCACGACCAATAAACTCAGGATGTGTTTCAAAAGTCCTATCATCAATACTCTTCATTACCATTTCTGAACCACAATCACAACAAACACTAATACTCCATTTCATAATAATCTCATCTCCACAAATACCCCCAAACAAAACACCGGCGTCATCGTATGTACTTCCCCTTTGCCATCCCTATCCTTCCACATATAATTTGCCCATTCATACCTTCCATCAAAACTGTCCGTCCATTCCTTCTTGCACATCTTACACCTAAATGTGGGTGTCGCATTACAACCCAAAATACTTACATATAACCCACTGTGTACTCCTACCCCTCCACAAATATGACATCTATCAACCCACATGATTCTCACCATATCCTAGAAAATCTTCCTTGAAAACCACCAAGTAATCATCCTTGAACTTTGTCCATTTCAAAGGGTTCTGTGTTAGTATGTAAAAATAACCATTCGTTCCCAACCACCACTTGAAATTACAATCCATACAGACCCTTACATCTTCCTTCGCTATTTTTACAACCCTTGTTTTACCACCACCGCATCTCAAGCAATCATTCATTCGCTTCTTCCATGATAAATAAACATCCATCAGGACATTTGCTCAATGTCATCGCCCAAAACTCCGTCAAAGTTACCTTGTACTCTTCCTTACAATGAGGGCAGTCCTTCGGTCTATAAATGATTCTCCCCCTCAATCCGTTCACACTCATCGCTTTATAGGCTCGTATGTTCTTGCCACATAGAGGACATAAATACCACCCGATTATGAATCTTTTCATCCATTATATCCCTTGTGTGCAGTCGTTCCTACATACTTGCACTTTGTGGCAATAAATGATTCAAAACATTCCTTGTCTTTGTTAAAATCACCCACAGCCACCATGTCCTCTGGCTTGATCTCAAATATCCCCACCGTCAATCCCTTCCGGGCATAATTCTTCGCTATCACCGCTTCATCCTCGGAAATGTAAAAATGGAAACCCTTGTTCACCATCTTGAGAAAATCTTCCCGCTCCGTCAACTCAACCGACTTCCGATCACTCTTGAATTCCTTCCCGTCCCGATCCAATACCCAACTACACCCCTTCATAATCCTCGATGTGCAAATCTTCTTCTTCTTGTTTTGTAGGACTAATACCTTGAATCCCCGAACCACTTCACGACCATCAATGAACTTCGCCAACTCATCCCGATAATTTCTGCTAATTCCTAAACTCATTCTGTTTCTCCTTATGCTTTGTTTAATACCTTACTCTCCACGAAAAATATAGCCTTTGTCATGGGACATGATTGCCGCTTCATATCCCGCTGTAAAAACCATTTACTGAACTGACACTTCTTGCAATCCTTCCGATTGTCATCCCTCGCAGCACACTTAAACAACTCAAGCGTCTTCTGCTCCTTCTTTGCCTTCTTAGCCATTTTTTGTAAACTCCCTAAACTTCATATAAAACCAATAAACACCCATCCGGACAAAGCAAATCCATTAAAGTATTACCGTCCGTAAATAGATTATACCTACAACTACTCGGCATTTCATCCACATCTACTATTAATGAATACTTTTGCTCCCCCGGAAATGGCTCCCCTAACAATAAAGTAATCGTCCATGTCGTTACAGTGTCATTGTTTGTGACCGTAAACACGTTAATCAAATTCCACCGAATCATCTCCCGATTCGTTTCCAATACTTCCTCAAGAACCTTCTCTGTAAAACCACTCATGCCGCCACCTCATCCATTATGATTAAAACAAAATCATCCACTAACTGGTAATCAAACTCACTATCCTTCACTAAACACTTCGCCTTTTCATCCCATTTGTATTTCTCACTATTATGCCCTCCACAGATCATCCCACCAAAAATAGTATCGTATAACATCTCATACCTCATCGCTCTACAGACCTTACAAGTAACTACCCTTGTCATACCTCACCCTCATTCTCAATCAGCAAACACCCATCCGGATGCCAACAACCGTCTTCCAACCAACTCTTGGGCATCTCTGCCCCATGAAGACATTCTTTAAATTTGCCACAAGTATGACAAGGTTGTAATGGCTTTTCTAACCCCTGTCTGCCCCTAATAGGCTGTACCATAGCCCTAGCCAACATCTTCCTGCCATTAACCGTATCCAACATCTCTTCTATCTTCGTCATACTTCCACTTCTTTCCATACCGCCAAGCAATACTCTATCTTATGTAATTTACCACCATGAGCCATCCCCCAACCTTGACTCATATCATACTTGAAATCATCCCCACCATTCGTGTGAAATGTAATCCGACACCTTGGCTCTGAACAACATTGCCAACTCTCCTTATACCCATCTGCCCATATATCATGCGAAATGTACATCGTGTTCCCACAAAGACATTTCACCTGATGCTTTTTCAATTCTAAAGCAATCTCTTGATTCGTCAAACCCTTCCACCAATTCTCTTTATCACTAATGTCCCTCATAACCTAACCTCTCCCCAACTATCCAAACATCCCTTCGGACATATATGAATGTTTAAACAAATACTCCTCCTACACCTAGAACACCCCGCACAATCAAAAACCCGCTTCTCGAAAACCCTGTCCCCGTTAATCTTCTTTACCCAAACCCTCCTCTCTTTCTTAAATAATATGTCATTCCTATGCCCTATAAAAAAACATATCAGTTTGCTAAAAATATTCATAATCTTTTTTCAATCACTATTATTAAACACCCATCCTGCCTAATCCAATCATCATACCTAGCTGACCATATCGTCGTACCCCAACCATCACCATCTCTCCAATCCACATTACACCTATGACACCACTTGCCCCAAGCATATTCATTGATCTCATACCCACAATGAGGGCATATCTTTATTTCAAATTTCGGTCCTTCAAAGTTGTGATTCATCCCGCTCCCTTATCAACAAACATCCCTCTGGACACCAACAGGAAAAATTCCCCTCCTGTCGAGCATTTCCAGACTCATCATCCACACTCTTACATTCCATATCCCCACATTCTATACATTTACGCCACATACTTCCTCCTCCCGCCATATCCGTAAACACCCATTATCTAAAATATCTTCCAATCTCAAAAACCTACCCAAAGGCGGCATCTCAAAAAAACTCCCCGGTACATTCCCCACATCATAATCCAATGCCACAAACTCTGTCTTGTCCTTCGTATAATCAGGGTCCTTTAAATCAATCCCTACTTCACTGTTCCTATCCCATGTCTCTATCCTGACCCCTACAACATAAAATTTCAGGAACTTCCTCGTCCAGCCATACATCATTAAATCGGTTACTGTCATGCTTCCACTTCTTTCCAAACACTTAAACAGTTTTCTACTGTGTTCGATGTCATTGCCCATCCCACAATCTCAACAAATATTTCTCCAACATCAATCTCTTTCTGTGTTGCCTTCCTAACCCTGTTACCATCCATCACTAATAAATCACCCCGCTGTATAACCCCAATAGATTTCCTTAACCCCACCTGCTCGTCTAAATTCCTCAAATGAACCTTTACTTCCCCATTCATATCGCTTTCTCCCACATCACTAATAAAACCCCCTTGGGTATCTTTCTCCATGCTCCTAAAAATGGCTCATCCCTAGCCAAATAAATCTCATAATTTTCCCATCTCACCCAACACCTAGAACAAAACATTTCCCCATAATTAGACATCTTACCTAATTTAATTCCACAATAAGGACATTTCACAATTCCACCTCGTCAAAGGCTACCAATACACTCGGATCATCCAATTGGTCCACCCTCGGTGCATCTTCATCATTCCAGATATTGTTACCATCCACTACCAGCCTTCCACACTTCGGACACATCAAATGATATAATCCATATCCCTCCAACCACCTATGCCCACACCCCTTCCCATCCTCTGAATCACACTTAACAGGACAAAATGTGTTCTTATACCAATATTGACTCATAACGCCTTCTCATTCTCTATCATCAAACATCCTACCGGGTGACAACCTCGCCTGTCCTTCCCCATACAGCCCCAATCAATATGTTCACTATCACAACGATCATTATGATCGTGTTCCTTACGATGCGAACACTTCTTATTAAAATGACACTTCTCACATATCATCTTCACAACTCTTCCTCAAAACCTATTATCAATACCCCATCATCTATACAATAAATTCCACGATCATCGGGAAACCATTCACAGCCCACCTCATCACTCATACATGTTGTTCTAAAATCATGACGATTATGATGATGACACTCATCATTATCACATTCTGTGACTTTATTACATATCACCTTCATAATGCCTTCTCATTCTTTACCTTTAAACAATAAACCATAGTCATCCGCTGTGTCTCGTGAAAAGTCACATTGCTGATCTCTACTATCTTTAACTGACAACCACATATTTCACATTCCCCTCCAATAAAACCAAATTGCCTGTCATCGTTTTTCCAAATTAATTCCCTACACCAGATACATAGTTTCATACCGCTTTCTCCCACATCACCCTTAAACACCCATCCGGCACCAAACTGCTCATCGCTATCCCAATTATACTCTCACCATCCACCTTCCGCTTTACCCGCCCATTATTCCCTAATGATAAATGATCCCCCACAATAATCGAACCCTCGCCCTCTACGTCTACCTCTTCCCCCAATATCCCGCTCACCTGTACAATCTTCATCATTAAAGTATTCATAACTCTTTCTCAGCCCAGACAAATCCTAATCCATCTTCATCCGGAACTAATGTCAAATCCTTCTTCTTGTTTTTACATCCGCATTTCGGGTTAGCGTCTATCTCAAAACTCCCACCACATCGCCGACATCTTAAATTACCACTAAATCCAATCAACTTCGTAGAAATCAAACGACTATACTTCGCCCTTCTCATCGAATAAGACTCAATAATCTTAACCCAATCTTCATGTGTCTCTGCCAACCTCATACTTCCACTTCCTTCCAAACAAACAAAATTCCTTCATCCAATTCCACCCAAGCCGATACACTACATCTGCATTCCCAACCTACACAATGCCTAGTGCCTATCGGCTTACCCCCACATCGCTTACATCTCACAACCTTCATAATTCAACCTCACTCCATATCCGTAATACATATCCCACACACTCTTCGTTTTTCTCTTTGAGTTTAAATGAATATAAATTAATCTCTTTGTTGCAAACCGTACAATGATATATCGCTGGCTCACTTTGAAATCTTCCCGGTATAAAGATAAACCTGTGCTTCATAATCCCACCTCTTCCCAAATAGCCAAACACCCATTAGGACAAGTAATCCTCTGTAACATCTTCTCCCAATGTACATCCATCTCGTCACTCATATTTCAATCTCATCTTTCATTACCATCGTCCCTTCAGGTCTCCAACACATAGGAAATCTCTTAATCCCACATGACACATTATCCTTTGAACCACAAATTTTACATCTCCATACCAATCCTGTTATGGGCTTTACCATCGCTTCACCCAATTCTTCCATCCCCTTCTGACTGCTAATCCTATCCGATATTATTTTATTCTTTTCATCCTTTGTCATAATTCAATCTCTTCTTTTATCAATAAACACCCAACAGGACACCAACACCTGAAATTGTCAAAATCACTTATGTGAGTTTTCCATAACCTCTTCTCCTCACATTCTTCCAATCTTCCACAGTTTTTACACCGCTTCATAATTCCACTTCCTCAAATACCACCAATACATAACCGATCTGCTTTCCTAAATGACTCCCATCCCGGTCCTTTACAATATACCCATCCACAATCACTATATCCGCATTCCGGGTCTTGTGCTTCTCTATGTTGCCTATCCATGTCTGATAAACCTTCATAATTCAACTTCCTTAAAAATAATCAATATCCCAAACTCACACCACTTCTTACAAAGACTCCCCAAAACATACGTATTGTCTTTCTTACAGAAATTCTGCCGACCACAATTGTAACACCGCCTCTGCCAATGCTTCATATCTCAACCTCATCTTCCACTACCAAAATACCATGATCCTTCAAATACCAATGCAATGCTGTAGTGTTCCAATTCATACCCCTTCCTCTTCCCATACATCCAAACATCCCCTCGGCGTATCCGGTCCTAATACCGTAACATCTGTTCTAATCGGCATCTTGCCATAGAAAATATCTTCTTTCATCTTCTGATATAAATACTCAACCGCCTCCATCCCATGTAATATCTCCGCCGTCTTCCCTATGGCTACCCCCTTTAATCGAAAATACCCGCCACCCTTATACTCAAAGGGAAATATCTCTTTTAACTCTTTCATATCTCAACCTCATCAAATACAAAAAGTAATCCATCAGGCGTTCCTATAAATGCCAATAATACCTCTATCGCCCTGTGATTCTCTTCCTCTTCAAAAGTATTCATATCTCACACTCATCCCAAATTATCATCTCACCACTCTCTATGAATATCTCCTGACCATACTTAAACGCATCAATTGCCCATTCCTTTACCGTCCCCCTGATCCTCGTCCTCTCCCCATCCGCAAATAATATCTTCCGCTTACACTCAATACACTCAAATACAAATAACCCCGGTGAATACTTTTCTATCGTATTGCTTAAAAAAGTATTCACAATCACTACCCGACTAAGTTCCCCATCACAATAAATACAATCCATGCCGTTCATAGCGAAATATGCTTCCATCCGTAAATCATTTTTCATAACTCTTCCTCATACCATATCGCTAAACACCCTTTAGGACTCCAATACCCACATGCCCTGTCTGAATAATAACATATAGCCCGTAAAGTATTATTCCCACAATTATCACAACTTCTCATAACTCAACCTCACATTCCACCATCAAACATCCTTCCGGACATCCCAATGCCTTTATATGCAATATCATCCTTATCAATGCTCTACTGTCTTCCATATATCTCCTCCTCATCCCATATAAAAAGTATTCCATCCCAATCAGGTGCAAATGTGATCCCACTTTTTCCACTACAACCACATTCCCTCTCAAGACTCCCACTCGTTCTTACAATATATCCTCCACACCTTGTACACCGCCACCTATATTCCTCGGCTCTCATCTCTTGACTCCTTATCACGCTGTTTTTAGTATTGATGAACCAAGTATATCCTTTACTCTAGCTTCCTCCATCGTCATGTTATACCGGTTCATTCTCGGCTCCTAATTTTGACTCCAATACTATTCGCTTCCTCGCCCTATCCCTCGCCCATCTTACCAATACCGCTTTCCTCGCCTGCTCTCTACTCCTTGCCTTTACCTCCCCTACCCCAGCACTTCCACCCTTCTCCCCACTCTTACATGCGAAATGCTCAATCCCAACTTCTTTTCCACAACCCGGACATTTATATCTCGTTTCCATTCATCCCTCCTCTTTCCTTTTTATCTTATCAAACACAATGCCTTGCGTATAGTCCTGTTTTGAAAAATTATCAATCACGACACAATGCCTTGCGTATATTATACAATCCAAAAAGTGAAAACATGAAAAGTAAAAAATCGAAAAGTTTTAGGATTTGCAACTGGCCCTAACCCCTATTTCAACTCTCAATTATATTTTAACTGTCCTATTTTTAAAACACACCACCCCTCTAAAAACCATACCATCCGGTTGCTATCCACCCCTACTATCCGGTTGCCTAACTGTTAGTCTAACTAATATTATTTTATTTAATCATGAATACTTTTTAATAGTTAGTATTGAAGTTAGCCTAACTCTTAGACTAAGTGTATTGAGTCACAACAGATGAGCCATTTGATAAACAGTTAGGGTAACTATTTTATTCGATCCTCGCTAGAAACGAAATTTGGTAAAATTTCCTGACGAACGATGAATTTATTTTCTCGGACATTTAGCTGTCATTTTCATATCATTTTCATATCATTTTCATATCATTTTCATATCCTTATCATGGTTCCTTATCTGCTTATTATGTCTATATACATAGTGACTATACCCACCCAGAATAAAATTCATCAAACTTTCATGAAAATGGAACGCCCTATAAATAGGGTGAAATACTAAAGTTAGGGAATTACAAACATTCACGGGTGGAACGGGAGACTCATTCCATACGACTAAGCATAGTGGTGGTGGTCTTTCTAGGTTAATAGGTTTACAGCACACACGGGTAATAGATTTAACAGCATCGGAGTCATAATGTGAGCCGATACATTTACCATCATAGCCATAGAGTGTTTGTTCTATGACACATTGTACAACGGTATGGTCATGGACTGGGCAATAGTGAGTGAACAGTATTTTATTCACGGTAAGGGTATTTCATTCCAGACGACTAAGGAGAGGGGAGGGGTGATATGGGCATAGCCAGTGATAGAGCAGCACGGTTTGGATAGAGTTTCTACGGAGTCGGTACTATAAGATGAGCCCATAGATTTACCATTTGAGTCATAGACGGGGGCGGCTAGTACGGATTGGACAAAGGTATGGTTATGGACGGGGCAATGGTAAGTGGTGAATATTTTATTCATAGTAATAGAAAATCCTGCATAATGAGTAGCGTACCGGGTGGTACAGTACCACACTTATTTTGATAATTATATTCTACAGGGGTGAAGCACGAATTATCATGAGACTGCCAATATTCCATATAAGCACCACAGCCATTTTCGATAGTGAGACAATACCAATCGCCGACCTCTCGTTTGGTTACTTCTTTACCACAATTCAGACAATGGAATTTATTCAACATAGTAATACTTCATTTTGGATAGAGAGTACACCGGGTGGGGAGTCGGTGTCATAGGCGACCCATTGAGTGAATAGGGGAGATTCATCATAGACGTAGAGGACAAGTCGGTGTCTAGCAGGGTCACAGCCAAAGAAATATGGTAGTAGGGGGGATTCATTATAGACGGCTAGGCAATAATCTGGGCAATAGGATTGGCAGGATGATTTTTCTTCACCGATACATTGATCTAGCCAGCGGGAGCAAGATTTACAGAGGGTATATTTGAATTGGTTACTCATTACTTTTTTCCTGAATACTTTTTTTCATCGAAGACGTAGAGGATACCTTTAATGATTTTATTCCAATTTTCACAAAAGGAATAGATGACGGATAATTTACAATAATAGACATTAGAGCAATTGAGGCAAGATTTGATTAGTTTCATAATTCATGATCCTTTAGGACCAAGAGCGTACCGGGGGGTACACGGGAGGTGGGTATGGTCATTTTGATACCCGTAAAGGAGCCAGCAGAGGCTATGCCATAGGATATATCATAGCCATCTTGATAATGGTTAGCATATTTTGAATCATAGAACATAAAGGCACCACAGCCTTCCCGGCAATACCAATTCATTGCAGTTGATTCTTTCAATACTTTTAATACTTTTCCACAATATAGACAATGTTTGCTCATAGGGGAATTTCCTCGTACACATAGAGTATACCCATGATAATCTCACTCCATTTTTCATGCCAACAGAATTGTTTAACGGGTAAGCCTTTTTCAATTTGCAAGCCGTTACAATAATAGTATTTGAAACAAGTCATGCAAGTTTTCATAGGGGTATTT
>SESG01019802.1_pt1 | contig 71747 bp, 57 predicted proteins | sample 3171421 | NCBI WGS metagenome assembly SESG01 (sample SAMN10866946, study PRJNA518727) | freshwater metagenome | biome: subpolar coniferous forest; feature: holomictic lake; material: water; isolation source: holomictic Lake 227, 6 m and 8 m depth | place: Canada: near Kenora, Ontario | collected...
AATTTTTATGGAATTAACCAAGCCCCTGCGACAATTAGGAATTGCGAATTACGTATTAAGAATCAATCTATTATAGGGGAATTAAATGGGGTTACAATTGTGTTGACAAAATGGTGCTGACCTGGCTTCTGACCAATTCCCAGCGGTCGGCCGACATCTTTGCCCCGATGAATTCGATCACGTTGCCGGCAAGCAAAGCTCCCAGGGCGCCGCACTGTGCCAGGCTCAGCCCATTGGCATGCCCGAACAGGAACCCGGAGGCATAGAGGTCGCCGGCGCCGGTGGTATCGACAGGGTTTACATCAATGATGCCGATAACAGCGCGATCAGGTCCTGATTTTACCAGCGATCCGCTGCTGCCGGTTTTGACAACGGCAATTTTGACCAGGTCGCTGAGCGCTTCCAGCGCATCTTCAGGCTCCAGCCCGGTAAGCGCCCTGGCTTCATCTTCATTGGCAAAGACAATATCCACGAATTCGGTGATGATCGAAAGCAGGAAATCCCTGTTGGCCTCCACCACATTATAGCTGGCCATGTCGAGCGAGACAACGAGTCCGTGTTCCCGGGCCAGTTTGACAGCCTGGCGGATCAGGTCATGGTTCTGGACCAGGTAACCTTCAATGTGAAAGTAACCGTATCCCTTGAAAATGGAGGTTCCCGAGGGCAGGTCGGCCGGGGCAAGGTGACCTGCCGAAAGCTCGATTGCGGCGCCCAGGAAGGTGGCAAAGGTGCGTTCCGAATCGGGTGTGATCAGGGCGACTGCCCGGCCTGTTTCCTGGTTGCTGTGGATCATATGGGGATCCACGCCGGCCTGGATCAGGTCGCGGACGAAAAATCCGCCAAGTTCATCTTCGCCGATTACGCCGATATAGCCGGCCTTCGCACCCAGCATGGCCAGCCCGTGAATGGTGTTGGCCGCCGAACCGCCCGCCGACAGGCTCTTCTGGTAGTCCTTCAGCGCCGAAAGCACATTGGCGCTTCGTTCCTTGTCAACAAGCTGCATACTGCCCTTGGGCAGGTCAAGCATTTCAAGAATGCTGTCACTCTCAAGTGGGATCATGATATCAACGAGGGCATTCCCCATGCCGAGAATCTTCTTCATAACAACCATATCATTTTTTACGGTTCAAAACTACGATAAAAAATTCAAACGACGGGTTGAATTTGAAGGAAGATTAGGCGAAAGCCGGTGAACCTTAAAGCATACGGGTTGCCGGCCGACCCGCCCGGCATGGGAAATGTCGCGCCATTTGCAACGAAATTTCATGCAGGGTGTAATAATCTGCAAGGAATAGCGTATTTATTCAGTCTAAATATATTTTGTATGTTGGTAAAATATAGTATTTTTATCCTCGCATTTTCGTTGATCGCATTTGCCGGATGTTCCCAGAGCCAGAATCAGTCTGCAAAAATAAACCCCAAAAAAATGAATCTCAAACCATTAACTCCCGAAGAAGAGCGGGTGATCGTGAACAAGGGTACCGAAGCCCCCTTCACGGGTAAATATGATAAATTCAGCGATGCCGGCACCTATGTCTGTAAACGATGTGGCGCCCCGCTGTATCGCTCCACCGACAAGTTCGATGCTCACTGCGGCTGGCCGGCCTTCGATGATGAAATTCCCGGCGCCGTGAAACGGATTCCCGATGCCGACGGGATGAGGACCGAAATCGAGTGTGCCGCCTGCGGCGCCCATCTCGGCCATGTTTTCAAGGGGGAGGGACTTACGCCAAAGGATACCCGTCATTGCGTGAATTCCATATCCCTTGATTTCGTGCCAGGCGGCGGCACGGTGGCAACCGATACCGCTGTTTTTGCAGGAGGCTGTTTCTGGGGCGTTGAATATTATATGAAGAAAATCCCCGGCGTTATCTCGACCCAGGTGGGTTATACCGGCGGCAAGACGGACCATCCCGATTACAAGCAGGTATGTTCCGGCACCACGGGCCATTACGAGGCGATCGAGGTGGTTTTTGACCCGGCGAAAACCTCCTACGAGACCGTAGCAAAAATGTTTTTTGAAACCCATGATCCGACGCAGTGGAACCACCAGGGTCCCGACTGGGGCGACCAGTACCGCTCGGCCGTTTTCTACCGGAATGCCGCGCAGAAAGCGGTCACCGAGAAGCTGATTGCCCAACTGAAGTCAAAAGGATTCAAGGTGGTTACGGAAGTGCTCCCTGCAAAAACCTTCTGGAAAGCGGAGGATTATCACCAGGACTATTATGACCACAAAGGAACCACTCCCTACTGCCACGGCTACGTGAAACGGTTTTAGGCACAAGGTTCAGCCTGGTTAGGTATTGCAGGCAACGCGACGGGGCTGTCACGGGTTATCGTTCCTGAGCCGGTACCCCACCGCGGGTTCGGTGATCAACAGGGCGGGGATGGACGGATTCTGCTCAATTTTTTTCCGGAGCTGTGTAATATGGACCCTGAGCACCTGGGCATTGTCGGCATAGGGGTTCCCCCATATCTCCCTGCAGATATGCGCCAGGGTGAGCACCTTGCCGCTGTTGCGCATGAAAAGCGACAGCAGGCTGTATTCGGTGGCCGTGAGTTTGACCTCCTCCCCCTTGACTTTAACCAGCCGGGCATTGAGATCGATCCAGATCGATCCGTTTGTGATAACGGGCGAATCGCCTGTTTTCGAAGCATGCCGCAGTGCGACGCGGATCCTGGCGAGCAGTTCGCCCGTATTGAACGGTTTTGTAACATAGTCGTCGGCGCCATGATCCAGCGCTTCGATTTTAACCCCTTCATCATCCAGCACCGTCAGCACAATGACAGGTACCGTCGACCATTCCCGCAATTTCCTGAGCGTGGCCAGCCCGTCAAGGTCGGGCAGCCCCAGGTCGAGCAGCACCACATCGGGCTGGTTCATGGAGACCGAAAGCAACCCCTCATGGCTGTTCTCTGCTTCAAGAACCCTGAACTGGTTTGCTTCCAGGGTTATCCTCAGGAGCCTGCGGATCTGGGGTTCGTCGTCAATGATCAGTACCTTTTGTTTATTGCGGGTGGTATCCATGATGAAAGTTGGTTAATGCTATTGGTTATCCGGCTCAGGATCCTTTTCAGGCTTGCTGATGGCTTCCTCTGCCGGCAGTTCAATGGTGACTGCCAGCCCGCCTTCCGGGTTATTGACGGCGCTGATGGCGCCGTGATGGGCCTCGGTGATGGCCTTGCTGATGGTCAGTCCGAGCCCGGTACCCCCGCTGTGGGAACCAGGCACCCTGTAGAACTTATCAAAAAGCTTTGCCAGCGTGGGCGCAGGAACGCCGGGCCCCCGGTCGGTAACGGTGATGGCGATTTTTGCAAAGGAAATCGACCTGATGCTGATGTTTACTGGGGTTCCTGGCGGTGTGTAAACTGCCGCATTGTGGATGATGTTGACCAGCGCCTGGACCAGCAGGCTGATATCGCCCCTTACGGGCGGGAGTTCGCCCCGGAGATCCACCTCCGGCGGATGTTCGGCCAGTTCCGGCGCAAGGATCCGCAGGGCCATGCCTACCAGGTCCTCAGGATCACATAGGCGGAGGTTAAGTTTCATCCGGCCCGATTCGATACGTGACATATCCAGGATGTTTTCCACCAGGAAATTGAGTCGCTTGGCCGCAGATTCAAGCTCCCCGGTAACCTGTTTCCTGGCCTCCGGCATCTCGGAAGTCAGCGGATCCTGCAGGTTTGAAACGGCAGCCGAAATGATGGCGATAGGCGTGCGCAATTCGTGTGACACACTGTTCAGGATCGTGCTGAACAGTTTTTCCGACTCCTGGGAGATCTCCCTGACCTTGGCAAGGTCAACGCTGATTTCACGCTCGAGCGCCGAGGTCACCTGTGCGACAAAACCCCTGACCAGCGACATGGTCTCCTCGTCGGGCGACAAGTCATGTTCAAACCTGATCCCGATGACGCCGAATATTCCGCGCGGATCCTTCAATGGATAATAGCCTGCCGGGAGGGTATCGTTCCCGGGAAACTCGCCGGCGGCAAGGGAGAAGGTCTCCTCCCCGAAAAGTGCCTGGTTGCCGAAGGCCCGCCGGGAGAGGGTGATCCCGTTTTTTTCTTTCAGGAAGATGACGATATCGGCGCCGAAATGGTGCTGAAAACTCTCGCGGGTCCGCCTGACCACATCCTTGATCGAGGTGGCATTATTGAGCGATTCGAGGAAGGTGTTCAGCGCCCGCAACCGCTCACGGCTGCGCAGGAGATCCAGGCGGCTCTTCCTGATCCTGGTGATCAGGGTGGCGCCTACGAGCCCCACCATCAGGTTGGCAATAAGCGAGATGATGTCATGTACCCTGTGGATATGGAAATTGAATACCGGCGGGATAAAGAAGAAATTCCAAACGGCCGAGGAGAGCATTGCCGCGAAAAATACCGCCCCGCGACCCAGGATCAGCGACAGCAGGGAGATCACCATCAGGAAGATCAGCCCAACAGCCTGGTAGCCGATCAGCGGTGCGGCGGGAAAACAGGCGCCAACGACAAACACCACCACGATCAAGGCGACAAAATAGTCTTTGGGACTTGAACGCAGCGTCAGGCTTTTCGAAAGTTCACTAAAACTGGGCCGGACATGGACCGGTTTAGGGGAGGTTATCCCATTGATCCGATTTTTCTCCTGGTTCAGTACCGTCATGATCATGGTCATTAAAGGCCTCTGTCACGGCCTCAAGAAAATTGATCAGCAGGAGGAATCCCCACGCCGAAACAGCAATTTCCCGGTATTCGACGATAAAGGTACATAAAATCAGGTCACGGAGGTAGAGTGCCGTGAAAACGACAGCCAGCAGGTAAATGGTGGAAAGAGCAGGAATAACAGGCTTTGCAAAGGGATTGAACCGCAGAAATGTTCGCTTGAAAATCGTTAAAATAAAATTGCCGGATGGTCTTATTTCTTTCATTTTCATTTTACAGTTATCCCCCGTTTCTGCCTGTTGCAGGAACGGGTGCGGTCGGGTCATGGCGTCATCTCAACATGCAGGTGGCTTCTGATGGGAACCATCACCATAATGATTCCCTTATGTGAAAGCCGGTTCTGGATTGCAAACTGCGTCTGGTTATGCAGCAGCCGCTGGAATGCCGTGGCTTTCGGGAGAAGGAACTGTCCGACAAAAAATACGCTCTGCGGGAAACGCTTCTGGATCGTTTTCGCCTCCTCCTTGATTTCATCTGCCACATCGGTACCCAGCGAATATTTGATCTCCGCATGATGGCCGTAATGACGCGCCAGTTTACAGTAGGCTTCAAGTTCTCCCTTCAGCCGTTCCTCCAGGTCATGGAGCTCGGCATTACCCCTGAAGTTGCCGGCATCCACGATGCCAACCCCCAGGAAGACGATGTTTTTATATTCCCTGAAATCGTGATGGACCTTCAGGAAGGTACAGATCCCAAGGCCGTTGTACCCGCTTACGCAGATCACCGCCGTTTTGTCATCCACCGAACAAACATCCGAAAGAACCGAATAGTCGGGATACTTTTCGTAAACCTCCTGGACCTGGTGCAACATTTTAATGTTCAGTCGCTTGACAAGCTTATCGGCATAGTTGTAATGGCGTTTGATCAGCGATACCGCCAGGATCAGGCTCGAGGTGATGACCAGGGTTACCCAGCCACCCTCCATGAATTTCGTGGTTACCACCGAGGCAAGGATGAAAACCGTGATGATCAGGCCGATCCCGTTCACCAGGAAGCGGTGCCACCAGTGTTTGTCCTCTTTGCGCACCTGCCACCAGTGGCGCACCATCCCCGACTGGGAGAGGGCGAAAGTGATGAATACGTTGATACTGTAGAGCACTACCAGGATTACGATGGAGCCGCCGGTGAGCCACAGCACGAGCAGGGCCAGGGTTCCCATGAACAGGATGCCGTTCTGGGTAACGAGCCGGTCGCTCAACACCGTGAATTTACGCGGGAACCAGGAGTCCTGCGCCATGGACCCGATCACTCGCGGACCGTCGAGGAAGCCGGTCTGGGCGGCAATAAATAACAGGAAGGATTCTGAGATCAGGGTGATAAAGACAAATGCTATCCCGGTATTCCTGCCCCAGCTGGCCGTCAGCGCTTCCAGGAAGACAGCATTCATGGTTTTTCCCGGGGCAGGGTTGAGCTTGAAGACCGAATAGGCCAGCAGCAACCCGAAGACCGTGATGGCAAGGGAGATTCCCATATAACGCATGGTCATCAGCCCGGTTTTTATGCGGGGCTCCTTGAGGATGGGAATGGAGTTGCTGACGGCCTCCAGCCCGGTATAGGTTCCTGCTCCCATGCTGTAGGCCTTCAGAATAAGCGCCAGCACTCCCATTGTCCCTAGTGTCTCTTTGGCAAGGTGGTAATCCTGCACGGCATCGTGATATACCATCGGCACCTGGTTTGCATGGCCGAAGATCACATACAGGATGGCCGCGGCATGTGTAATGACGAACAGGATAAAAACCGGCATGAGGAAATATACCGATTCCTTGATCCCGCGGAGGTTGATCAGGATCAGGATGACAATTCCGACCGAAGCGACCACCACCTTCATCGACTGGTATTCGTGCGGCAGCAGGCTGAACACGGCATCGGTGCCGCTGGCTACCGACACGGCGATGGTAAGCACATAGTCAACCAGCAGCGAACAACCCGAGATCATCCCGAGTTTGGGCGACAACAGCTTGGTTGCCACGCGGTAACCGCCGCCCCCGGAGGGGAAAAGCCGGATGATCTGCGAATAGCTGGTGCTGATGATCAGGATGGTGAGTACAATCCCGATGGCGACAAAGATGGCAAGGCTGTGGTAATGACCCAGCGTGCGGTAGGCTTCGTCGGGACCGTAACAGGAGCTGGAGAGGCCGTCGGAGCCCAGTCCGATCCAGGCGAAAAATGCAATCAGGGTAAGCCGGTGGAATATCTGGTCATCTTTCAGGTCTCTTGCCTTGCCGATGAAGAAGTTACGTAACCGGTGAAATATAGGAGGTGCGGGTTGTCTGTTCATACTGCCATCAAATCGTTCCGTTCAACAGGCAAAATAACGGCAGGGAGTGTTAATACCTTATTAAGATTGGGGAGGGAAACATTAAGAAAGTATTAATGCAGGAATGCAGGAATGAAGGAATGAAGGAATGAAAACAATGCAGGAATGCAGGAATGCAGGCAATGCAGGCAATGCAGGAATGCAGGAGTGCAGGAATTCAGGGATGAAGAATTGGGAGGGAAAGGATGGCAGGGTGCGGTCAGGCGGGTTTTTTACCCGACCGGGAGAGGAAGGTTTCGGCGGATTGGGGATCCATGGCCTCGATCTTTTCGAAGTTGCCCCATTTGAAATTTTTCCGTCTTCCGTTGGGATCCCAGGAATAGACATTCAGGAACATTTTCCCGAAGCTGAGGTGGCGTGAGTCGTAATACTTGGCATAGGCCACCTGCTCACCGGTTTTAATGTCGTTCCCGATAAAGGAAAACTTCATGTGCAGCAGGGTCTTGTTGAGCAGGGCGTCGACAATGGCCTCCCGCAGGGCGTGGTTGGCCGGGTCGTCGAGCTTCAGGTCGTAATAAAGGATCTTTTCCAGGTCGGGCAGCTCCTCCTCGCAGCGGAAGGCCCGCACCCGTGTGTTGTTTTCAATGGTCCATGCTTCGAACTTACTCTGCAGGTCGATGATGTCACGGCCTTTGTTTCCCAACCGCAGGGAGAGGAAATAGTTGTCCTTCCTGAGCCGGATATATACTTTCTTCGTCGTGAAGACATCCTGGGGCCGTTTGATGACAAAATAGACCAAAAACCCTGAAAAGATGGAGGTGAAGAACAGGGAAATGGTCGACTGGATCATGACGACCTGCCGTCCGTACTGGGTTACCGGGTGAATATCGCCATAACCGATGGTATGGAAGGTTACGATGCTGAAATAGACGGCCTTTTCAAAATTGATCCTTTCGGTAAAGGGTTTGGCATAGGGAGTCATCTCGATACTCGCCGAATAGTAGTAAATCCAGGCGAATCCAAAGATAAACACGAGGTAGATCCCCAGGGAGATCAGGATGAATACAAGGACTTCGCGGGTTTTGAAACGAAAGTTCATCGGGGATCAAATGGAGAAACAAAGTAACAAAAAAATCAGCCTCTGCTGACTGTTTTTCATGATTTTACCGCCCTCTTTTTGGGCTATTGTATTAATTAATAATTAATTAATTTAAGTCTTTCTGCTGTATATCAGAAAATTAATGTACCTTTGCACCCCCAAAAAAACCTTATTACATGCCATTAAACAAACTCAGAAATATTGGAATAGCCGCCCATATCGATGCCGGGAAAACAACCGTTACCGAACGGATTCTCTTCTTTTCCGGTACGAACCGCAAGATGGGCGAAGTGCACGATGGTGCCGCAACCATGGATTTTATGAAGCAGGAACAGGAGCGTGGCATCACCATTGCCTCGGCTGCCATTACCTGTGCCTGGAAGGGCCACCAGATCAACCTGATCGACACCCCGGGACACGTTGACTTCACCATCGAAGTTGAACGTTCGCTGCGCGTGATCGACGGCATGGTTGCCGTTTTCTGCGCCGTTGGCGGCGTCGAACCACAGAGCGAAACCGTTTGGAACCAGGCCGACCGCTACAGGGTGCCCCGTTTTGCCTTTATCAACAAGATGGACCGCACCGGGGCCGACTTCGGCGCCGTGGTCTCCCAGATGAACAAATATCTTGATGCAAATGCAGTGCCTTTCCACATTCCCATGGGCGCTGAAGAACATTTCACAGGCATCATCGATATCATCGAGCGTAAAGCCTGGATGTTCCAGGACATGGTGCAGATTGAAACTGCCATTCCCGAAGAATACAAGCAGAAAACAGAGGAAGCCCGTGCCTGGGCCGTTGAAAAACTGGCCGAGTTCAATGACGAGATCATGGACCTGTTCATGGAGGATAAAGAGGTATCGGCGGAACTGATGAAAAAGAGCCTGCGCGATTCCACCCTCAAGCTGCTTATTACGCCGGTTTTCTGCGGCGCAGCCTATAAAAACAAAGGAGTCCAGATGCTGCTCGACGCCGTGGTGGATTACCTCCCCTCCCCGGTCGATGTGGGCGCCGTTACCGGAACCGACCTTGACGACCCTGAAAAGCTTCATACCTGCCACCCTTCACCGAAAGAAAATTTTTCGGCGCTCGCCTTTAAACTGATCCATGACCCCTTTGTCGGTCAGCAGACCTTTACCCGTATTTTTTCGGGAACGCTAAAAAGCGGCATGCAGGTGTTCAACTCCACCAAGGGCAAACATGAACGCGTTGGCCGTATCTTCAGGATCCATGCCAAGGACCGTGAAGAGATTGCTGAAGCCGGCCCCGGCGATATCGTGGCCCTCATCGGCATGAAGGTTACCAAAACCGGCGATACCCTCTGCAGCGACGAACACCGCTTCCTGCTTGAAACCATCCACGTTCCGCCCAGTGTCATCGAGTTGAAGATCAACCCCGTGAAACGCGCCGACCAGTCTAAACTGGGCGAAGCGCTGCACAAACTGGCCATGGAGGATCCCTCCTTCAACGTACGTTTTGACGACGAAACCGAGGAGACGGTCATTGCCGGCATGGGCGAACTTCACCTGGAGATCATCGTCGACCGCCTGAAAACGGAATTCAAGGTCGACGCGATCGTAGGCGAACCTGCCGTAGCGTTCCGTGAAACCATTACCACCGAGGTGGAATCGAATTACAAGCATTCAAAGCAGACCGGCGGAAAAGGCCAGTTCGCCCACGTGCTGATGCGCATGGAACCCAACGAAGGCAAGGGCTACGAATTCATCGAAAAGATCAAGGGGGGCAACATCCCCGCCGAGTACATCCCGTCGGTCAACAAGGGGATTCTCAAAACCCTCGAACGTGGTGTACTGGCCGGCTACCCGGTCGTAGATGTCAAGGTGGTGCTGCTCGACGGCAGCTTCCATCCTGTCGACAGCTCCGACATGGCCTTCCAGACCTGTGCCTCCATCGGTTTCAAACAGGGCTTTATGAAAGCCGATCCCGTATTGCTGGAACCCATGATGAAGGTCGAAGTCAACACCCCCGACGAATATATCGGCGATGTGGTTGGAAACCTGAACCGCCGCCGCGGGAAGATCGAGGCCATGCGCCGCTACCGTAAGGGAAGCCAGAAGGTCAACGCCTTTGTTCCCCTGATGGAGATGTTCGGCTATGCAACCCAGCTTCGTAACATTTCGAGCGGGCGCGCCAACTATTCGATGGAGTTCTTCAAATACACCCCGCTGCCAAAACTCCTCCAGGAGGAGGTCCTGAAAAAGATCGCCGACGAGAAGAAGGCAGCAAAATAGGGTTAATCCCTGATATAATGAGGCATTTCAGCGGGGATCACGAGCGAAAGTTCGATGATCCCCCTGAATTTTCCATCCACGAACCAGGGCGACTGGCAGATGATCTTCTTCCGCCCTTTTTTCTCAATGGTATACACATTCTTTTCCCCGCTGGTCATGATCTCCAGGATCTTTTTCCGGGATGATTCGGAATGACACTCCAGCAGATCCCTCCCGATCAGATCCTTGCCCCCGTCCTTTTCATATTGGGACAGGGCCCTTTCATTCATGTAGATGATCCTGCCGTTTTCATCGCTTACGATCACATTGCCATCAAGCTTTTCGATCCATTCCATGGTTGATATTTTCGACAAATGTACTCAGCTTTTCCGGTTTCAAAAATTCGAACCCTGAATGAAAAAATGAAATAAATTTGTAACGATGACCAAATCGGGTCATCTAATCAGAAAAACTACACATCATGGAACCAAAAAGATTATTCCGTTCGAGAAAAGATCGCGTCATCGGAGGCGTTTGCGGAGGATTAGGAAATTATTTCAACCTTGATCCCGTCATAATCAGGGTTGCCACCGTGGCCCTGTTCTTTGCAGGATTTATCGGCCTGCTCGGCTATATCATTGCCTGGATTATCGTCCCGAACGAGCCATTTTCTTAAGCATTACGCCTGGTCGCTGTTTTTATTTCCCTGGTTGCCGGGTATGCCGGTCGCCTGGTTCGCGTTTTGCCCTAGCGGGATTCGCGCTGAGCCTTGGTGTAATGTTTCCTTTTTATGCGGAGTTCCCTGCCAAAACCTTTAATCCATCCGCTTTATATTCCATGCGGAACGACCGGATGCTTCCCGCCAGGCAGAATCACCCGAATCCCTGATGTGGCATTATTCCCTGCATGATTCCTCCCCGGCAGGCAGGTGATCATAGGCCAAGGTGTTTTCCTTCCGGTACCGGTTTATAAAAAACCGTTGATTCTCAAGCGGTTTATACCTTCCTTTCCCTGGCATTAATACAATCGTTACCGTTGATCCCTGCGGCAAATGTTTTTTTCGATCAGCCCTGCTCCGGCTTGGTATCCTTACAAATAAATTGTATTTTTGTATGCAGAATAGTCCAAGTTATTTATAATGTGTATCTTATAACCCACTACCATGAATTTCGAATTTTCTGAAGAACAGATCATGATCCAGCAGTCGGCACGGGATTACGCCCAACGCGAACTGATCAAAGACGTCCTCGAACGCGACGCAAAAGCCGAATTCCCCACGCATCATGTCAAGGCCCTTGCCGAACTTGGTTTCCTTGGAATGCTTGTCGACACGAAATATGACGGGGGAGGCATGGACACGGTTTCCTACGTACTGGCCATGGAGGAGATCTCCAAGATCGACAGTTCCGTTTCCGTGATCATGTCGGTGAACAATTCATTGGTTTGCTATGGGATCGAAGCCTTTGGCAACGAAGAACAAAAGCAGAAATGGCTGAAGCCGCTGGCCAGGGGGGAGAAGATCGGCGCCTTCCTGCTTTCGGAACCGGAAGCCGGCTCGGATGCCACCTCGCAGCGTACCACCGCCATCGACATGGGGGACCATTACCTCGTGAATGGCGTTAAAAACTGGATCACCAGCGGAAATTCAGCATCCACCTATGTGCTGATCGCCCAAACCAATCCTGAGAAAAAACATAAGGGAATCAACGTGTTCCTGGTCGATCGCCACTCTCCCGGGATCACCCTGGGCCCGCACGAAGACAAGATGGGCATGCGCAGCAGCGACACCCATTCGGTGATGTTCACCGATGTGATCGTGCCAAAGGAAAACCGGATCGGGGAGGATGGTTTCGGATTCAAATTTGCCATGAAAACCCTCGAAGGGGGCCGCATCGGCATCGCCTCGCAGGCGCTTGGCATCGCGCAGGGTGCCTATGAACGCGCCCTTCGCTATTCGAAGGAACGCAAAGCCTTTGGTACCGAACTCATCAACCACCAGAGTGTCGCCTTTAAACTGGCCGAAATGCACACCCGCATCGAGGCTGCCCGCTATTTCTGCCTGAAATCGGCCTGGCTGAAGGACCAGGGCCAGCCCTACGGCACCGCCAGCGCCATGGCCAAATACTATGCCGCCGAAACCGCCATGTATGTCACCACCGAGGCGGTCCAGATCCACGGCGGATACGGGTATGTCAAGGAATACCATGTTGAACGTCTTATGCGCGAAGCCAAGCTTACCCAGATCTACGAGGGAACCAGCGAAATCCAGCTGATGATCATTTCCAGGGCTATTTCGGCTGAATGATTTTTATTGAGTTGATTATTCGCTGTACATCTTCACCACAATAGGCACAATAGGACACAACAAGTCTGGTTGGCTGAGGGTGAAGCCATTCAGTTGTTTAAGCGGTAACCTAAATTTTATTTTCTACAGTGTCCCATGAATAACCCTGAAGTTTATAAACCGCAGCACCATATCCGCATCGTCACAGCGGCTTCGCTGTTCGATGGTCATGACGCCGCGATCAATATCATGCGCAGGATCCTGCAGTCAAGCGGGGCCGAAGTGATCCATCTTGGCCATAACCGGTCGGTGCAGGAGGTGGTCGACTGTGCCATCCAGGAAGATGTGCAGGCAGTAGCCATCACCTCCTACCAGGGTGGTCATATGGAGTACTTTAAATACATGTTCGACCTCTTCAGGGAGCGCAACTGCGGCCATATTAAAATTTTCGGCGGCGGGGGCGGGGTCATCCTGCCGGATGAGATCAGCGAACTCCACGCTTATGGCATTGCACGCATCTATTCGCCCGACGACGGGCGTAAGATGACCCTGCAGGGAATGATCAACGACCTGCTTTCAGCATGCGACTTCCCCGTTGGGAACCGCCAGGATTATGACCTGGAGAAGATCAGGAACAAGGATTTCAGGGAGATTGCCGGGGTGATCTCCTCCGCGGAGAACTACCCTGAACAGGGAAGAGTGTTTTTTGAAAATATTGCCTCGGAAGCAGCCGGGAAACCGATCCCGGTGCTGGGCATTACCGGTACAGGCGGGGCGGGAAAATCGTCGCTGGTCGACGAGATCGTACGCAGGTTCCTGGCCGGGCTCAAGGATAAAACCCTCGCCATCATCTCCATCGACCCTACCAAACGGAAGACCGGCGGGGCGCTGCTGGGCGACCGCATCCGCATGAATGCCATCTTCAACCCGAGGGTCTACATGCGTTCGCTTGCTACCCGGCAGTCAAACCTTGCCCTGTCGAAATATGTCAGGGATGCCATCAATGTTGCGAAGGTTGCCGGGTTCGACCTGGTGATCGTCGAAACCTCCGGGATCGGGCAATCCGACACCGAGATCGTCGACCACAGCGACGTCACGCTTTATGTGATGACCCCCGAATACGGCGCGGCCAGCCAGCTGGAGAAGATCGACATGCTCGATTTTGCCGACCTGGTCGGCATCAACAAATTTGATAAACGCGGCGCCCTCGATGCCCTGCGCGACGTGAAAAAACAATACCAGCGCAACCATAAGTTCTTCGAAAGGCCTATGGAGGAGATGCCGGTTTACGGTACTGTAGCCTCCCAGTTCAACGACCCCGGGGTGAACGAACTTTTCAGGGCCCTGGTGGAAAAGATCCAGTCGAAAAAGCTGTTTTCTTTGCCTTCAGGCACCGATGCCGTGGATGAAACCGGGGAGAAGATCTTCATCATTCCCCCCTCCCGTACCCGTTACCTTGCCGAAATTGCCGAGGCAAACCGGGCCTACAACCAATGGACCACGGAGCAGGCCGGAATCGCCCAGCGTCTTTATGCCATCGCCCAAACCATCGAAACCCTGGCGGGATCGCCCCAGGCTGAAAAGCCGGATGCGGCCGGAAAGGAACCACACTGCAACAGGACCGGCATGATGCTCGAACTGGACTTGCTTTATGAACAAATCCTGAAAACCCTCGACCCGGCCAACCACGAAATCCTTAAAAGCTGGGATTCAAAGGTTAAATCATACAAGGATGATTTCTATATCTTCAAAGTCAGGGATAAGGAGATCAGGATTGAGACCCATTATGAATCCCTGTCGCATCTTCAGATACCCAAGATATCGCTGCCCCGTTACGAGGCCTGGGGCGACCTGCTGAAATGGAACCTGCGTGAAAATGTTCCCGGCGAATTTCCCTATGCCGCCGGCGTTTTCCCCTTCAAACGCGAAAGCGAGGATCCGACGAGGATGTTTGCCGGCGAGGGCGGCCCCGAACGCACCAACAAACGGTTTCATTATGTTTCCTACGGGATGCCCTTCGTAAGGCTTTCTACCGCCTATGATTCGGTAACCCTTTATGGCTTCGATCCCGACATTCGCCCCGACATTTACGGGAAAATCGGCAATGCCGGGGTCTCCATCGCCTGTCTCGACGATGCGAAGAAACTCTATTCCGGATTCGATCTCGTGAACCCCAACACCTCCGTGTCCATGACCATCAACGGGCCTGCACCCACCATGGTCGGCTATTTCATGAATGCCGCCATTGACCAGCAGTGCGAGAAGTATATCCGCCATCACGGGCTGGAAGAGGAGGTTGAGAAAAAGATCGCCGCCATTTACAAGAGGGCGGGTACCGAACGGCCCCGGTACCAGGGCGACCTGCCAAAGGGCAACGATGGCCTTGGCCTCATGCTGCTGGGCGTTACGGGCGACCAGGTATTGCCCGCGCCGGTTTATGAAAAGATCAAAAAGGATGCGGTGAGCCAGGTAAGGGGCACGGTACAGGCCGACATCCTCAAGGAGGACCAGGCCCAGAATACCTGCATCTTTTCCATCGACTTCGCGTTGAAAATGATGGGCGACATCCAGCAATATTTTATCGACAACGGCATCCGGAATTTTTACTCGGTCTCCATCTCGGGGTACCACATTGCCGAAGCGGGCGCCAACCCCATTTCGCAGTTGGCCTTTACCCTGGCCAACGGGTTTACCTACGTGGAATATTACGTATCACGGGGGATGGATGTCAACAAGTTTGCCCCGAACCTCTCCTTCTTCTTCTCCAACGGGATCGACCCCGAATATTCGGTGATCGGCCGCGTAGCCAGGATCATCTGGGCCAAGGCGATGAAGTTCAAATACAAGGCCGATGCCCGCTCGCAGATGCTGAAGTATCATATCCAGACCTCCGGGCGCTCGCTGCATGCGCAGGAGATCGACTTCAACGATATCCGTACCACGCTCCAGGCCCTGTATGCCATTTACGATAACTGCAACTCACTGCATACCAATGCCTATGATGAAGCCATCACCACGCCCACCGAAGAGTCGGTACGCAGGGCCATGGCCATCCAGATGATCATCAACCATGAGCTGGGACTGGCGAAGAACCAGAATCCCCTGCAGGGAGCCTTTATCATCGAAGAACTTACCGACCTCGTCGAAGAGGCCGTGATGCTTGAATTCGAGCGGATCTCCGAACGCGGCGGCGTGCTGGGAGCCATGGAAACGATGTACCAGCGCAGCAGGATCCAGGAGGAGAGCCTCTATTATGAGACCCTGAAACATACCGGGCAACTCCCCATCATGGGGGTCAACACCTTCCTGTCAAGCAAGGGCTCCCCGACGGTTACCCCGGGCGAGGTGATCCGAGCGGAAGAGGAGGAAAAGCAATACCAGATCCGGATGCTGGAACAGCTTCATATCACAAATAAGGAGAAGTCGGCCGTCATGATTGAAAATCTTAAGAGGGCTGCAACAAAAAATAATAATATCTTTGAAAGCCTGATGGAGGCGGCCAAATACTGTTCCATCGGGCAGATCACCGATGCGCTTTTCGAAGTGGGAGGACAGTATCGGCGCAGCATGTAACCTCTAAAAAACCTGATGTATGACCCTCTTTAACATTTTAGTTGTCAATCCAAAGGATTTTCTCACGCAAGTTGCTGTTTACCAGAATCACAAGCTCCTCTATATGATCAGCCGGAAGCATTCCGCCGCCGACCTGAGTGCCTTCAAATCGATTTACGACCAGGTGCAGTTCCGGAAGGAGAGTGTCCTGAAAGAGTTGAAGAATAATGAATTTCCCCTGGATGAACTTAAAATAGTGATTTCCCGCGGCGGACTTATCAAACCGGTACAGTCGGGGGTTTTTGCAGTCAATGCCCTGTTAAGGAAGGATTTGTCGCACAGCCCGGTGGGAGAGGACATCATCAATATCGGCGGATTGCTTGCCGACGCGATTGCCACCGAAGTTACCGGTGCGGTGGCGATGATTGCCGACCCGACGGTGGTGGATGAGTTCCATGAACTTGCCCGTATTACCGGCTGCCCCGAGATCACGCGCAAATCGATCTTCCATGCCCTGAACCAGAAAGCGGTTGCCAAGATGCATGCCGAGACCCATAAGAAAAAGTATGATGAACTGAACCTGATCGTGGCCCATATGGGGAATGGAACTACGGTTGGCGCACACCGCAAGGGCCGCGTGATCGACGTGAACCAGGGCTTCGAGGGCGATGGCCCCTTTTCGATGGTACGGAGCGGATCGCTGCCCATGGGCGATGTAGTCAAGATGTGTTACAGCGGGGAGAAGACCCTCGACGAGATGCTCTGCCTGCTTACCCATTGTGCCGGTGTTCATGCCTACCTCGGCACGAGGGATATCAGCGAGATCGAAGCCAGGATCAACCAGGGCGATACCCATGCAAAGCTGATCATGGAGGCCATGGCCTACCAGGTTTCAAAATGTATCGGCGAGATGTTCGCCGTGCTGAAGGGCGACGTGGACGCCATCCTGATCACAGGCGACCTGGCCCATAGCCAGTTCGTGGTACAACACATCATCGAACATGTTGAAAAGTTCGCCCCGATCTTCCTCTACCCGGGCGACAATGAACTCCAGTCGATGGCGGGCAACGCCCTTCGGGTGCTCAAGGGCGAAATGACGGTGCAGGAATACAAATAACTGCCCGCTACGATTTTTAAAACAGCGAAAATGAAACTTATTCCGATCAACACCGGTAACCTGAAACTGGATGGCGGCGCCATGTTCGGCGTGGTGCCCAAGGTAATCTGGGGCAAAGCCTATCCCAGCGATGAAAACAACCTCTGCAACTGGTCGATGCGCTGTCTGCTCATCGTCGATGGCGACCGCAGGATCCTCATCGATTGCGGTATCGGCGACAAACAGTCAGAAAAGTTCTTTGCCAATTATCATCTCAACGGCGAAGACACCCTTGAAAAATCGCTGGCATCGGCCGGCTATTCCACCGCCGACATCACCGACGTGATCCTCACCCATCTCCATTTCGACCATGCCGGCGGCGCTGTGCGGTGGAATGATGATAAGACGGATTATGAGGTCACCTTTGCCAATGCCACCTACCATACCAGCCGGCAGCAATGGGAATGGGGCACCAGCCCCAACAACCGTGAAAAGGCATCCTTCCTGAAGGAGAACATCCTGCCGATCAGGGAAAAGGGACGGCTGCATCTTATCGATGGGGATACTGAACTCTTTCCAGGCGTCGCGGTGCGGATTTTTAACGGCCACACCGACGGACAGGTTATCCCCTTCATCAGCTGCCAGGGAAAAACGGTGGTCTATATGGCCGACCTGCTCCCCTCTGCAGCGCATGTGCCCCTGCCCTGGGTGATGAGTTACGACACCCGCCCGCTCCTCACGCTGAAGGAGAAGGAGCCCTTTATGTCAGAGGCAGCGCAAAAAGGTTTTGTGTTGTTCCTCGAACACGACCTTTATCACGAATGCTGTACCGTGGAGGCTACCGAAAAGGGGATCCGCCTGAAGGATACCGGCACCCTGGCCGGGTACCTGGGCTAACCCGCCGGCCGGGAGATGACCAGGCTGCAAGTTCTTTTTACATTTAGTCCCAAATTATTTGTTATGGCCAAAGAAGAGTTCCGGGTTTATGGTTATCGCTGGGTAATCCTGGCTGTGTTCATGTGCGTGGTGATGGTGAACCAGCTCCTGTGGATCACCTTTGCACCGGTCACCGGCAGCGCCGCGGCTTTTTACAAGGTTACGGATCTCAGCATCGGGTTACTGTCCATGATCTTCATGGTGGTCTATATCTTTGTCTCCATCCCCGCCTCCTGGGTCATCGACACCTATGGGTTCCGCGTGGCCGTGGGCATCGGGGCCGTGCTGACCGGGGTTTTCGGACTTATCCGCGGCCTGGCAGCCGACCATTTTGCCTGGGTTCTCATTGCCCAGACCGGGATTGCCATCGGCCAGCCATTCCTGCTCAATGCCATGACCACCGTTGCCGCCCGCTGGTTCCCCATCAGCGAAAGAGCCATCGCCTCGGGGCTGGGTTCCCTTGCCATGTACCTCGGCATCATCTTCGGGATGATCCTCACGCCCTTCCTGGTGCTACAATCAGGAATCCCGGGTACGCTGGTTATTTACGGCATCGTGGCAGTCGCCTCGGCACTCCTCTTCATCATCTTTGCAAAGGAGCGTCCCCCGACACCCGCCTGCCTTCCTGGCCAGGAGGAGCGGTCGCTGGTATTCGACGGACTGAAAAGCATGCTGGGCAAACGCAACTACCTCCTGCTGCTGGTCATCTTCTTTATCGGGCTGGGGGTCTTCAACGCCGTGGCCACCTGGATCGAGGAGATCGTCAGGCCAAGGGGCTTTACCATCACCCAGGCCGGGGTTGCCGGCGGACTGATGATCCTGGGCGGACTGGTCGGGGCCGTTGTCCTGTCGTGGCTTTCGGATCATTACCGCAAAAGGGTTCCCTTTATCCTGACGGCATTGTCGGTATCCTGCCTGGGATTGGCGGGCATCACCTTTGCCACCCAGTACGAGCTTTTACTGGGATCATCATTCGTACTGGGATTTTTCCTGCTGAGCGCCGGTCCGATCGGATTCCAGTATGGCGCCGAAATCGCCTACCCCGCGCCCGAAGGGACCTCCAACGGGCTCCTGCTGCTCATGGGACAGATCTCCGGGATCATCTTTATCCTGGGAATGGACCAGCTCAAATCGGCCGGCACCGGTTCGATGACCCTCTCCCTGGTGATCCTGACGGGGTTGATGCTGGTGGCCTTTGCCGTCGCAACCCGGCTCCGGGAATCGACCTTGCTCACCGGAAAAAAGGAGGATTGAACAAAAAAAAATTATCCCGGACACCCTGTATTTTAGAATAACTCCGTAACTTAGTGGTGAAGGAAGGAGATTTGCCATGGCTCACCACACCCTGAAGTCCCCCTATAACGGCCTGGCCGACAGGCTTAACCGTTTTCCCCAGGGAGCGCCTCCATCAGCGTTGCTGTTTAAAATCCTGAAAATATTATTCAGTGAACGCGAAGCCGGCCTGGTATCGCTGTTGCCGGTCAAACCCTTTACCGCCAGGAGGGCCAGTGTTATCTGGAAACTTGACCTGAACGAGACCCGTAAGATCCTCGATCAGCTTGCCGGCCGCGCCCTGCTGATCGATGTGGAATATTACGGAAAGAGCTTTTATACCCTGCCTCCTCCCATGGCAGGTTTTTTTGAGTTCTCGCTGATGCGGGTACGCGGCGATATCGACCAGCAGGCCCTCAGTGAGCTTTATTACCAGTACCTGAATGTGGAAGAGGATTTTATCAGGGCACTGTTTGCCAATGGCCAAACCCAGCTTGGCCGCACATTTGTCAATGAGCCGGCGCTTACACCTGAAAATGCGCTCCATGTGCTCGACTACGAGCGTGCGACGGAGGTGATCCGAACCGCCACCCACATCGGCGTTGGCATCTGTTATTGCCGCCATAAGATGGAACATATGGGAAGGGCCTGCAAGGCCCCCATGGAGATCTGCATGACCTTCAACAGCACGGCGGAATCGCTGACCAAACACGGCCACGCCCGTCGCATCGGTGCCTCGGAATGCCTCGACCTGCTGCAGCAGGCTTATGACCAGCAACTGGTGCAGTTTGGCGAGAATGTGCGGGAATCGGTGAACTTTATCTGCAACTGCTGCGGATGTTGCTGCGAAGCCATGATCGCAGCCCGGCGTTTTGCCCTCTTCAACCCGGTCCATACCACCAACTTCATTCCTGAAATACTCGAGGAAAAATGCACCGGCTGCGGGAAATGCGTCAATGTCTGTCCGGTGGAGGCCATGGCGCTGGTCTCGGCTAACAGGGCCAGCCAGCCCTGGCGGAAAAAGGCCCGGCTGGATGAGCAGGCATGCCTGGGCTGCGGCGTATGCGTGCGCGCCTGCCCCGAAAAAACGATCCTGCTGAAATCCAGGCCGAAAAGGGTGCTGACGCCCCTGAACGGCGCACATAAAGCCGTGTGTATGGCCATTGAACGCGGCAAGCTGCAGCACCTGATCTTTGACAACCGGGTGTTGTGGAGCCACCGCGCGCTGGCGGCCGTGCTGGGTGTACTGCTGAAACTTCCCCCGGTAAAACAGGTGATGGCCAGCGAACAGATCAAATCCAGGTTTTTTGAACGGATGATCCAACGAATGAAATAGGCCTATCGCGCACAAAAACCATTACGGCATCCTGACAACCTTAAAAATCACCGGTTTCCCGCTGGTAGTTATAAATTGAATAAGGTAGATTCCCGGTTTCAGGGTGTTCCCGTCGAGCGCCAGGTGATGAAGCCCGGTAGTGACATCCGATTCATATGCGGTATTTACCGGAGTACCATTCATGTCCGTTACCCGGATAGCCAGGTGTGTGGCTGCAAGGCAGTTGTATTCAACCTTCAGCTGGCTGGTAAAGGGGTTGGGTCCCAGTTTGATCTTCGACAACTCCGGCGGGTTTGGGTCCCCGATGCCGATTACCACAGTGGTCTGTACGGTATTTGAGGGCCCCGATTCATGCCCGGCGCGGTCGACCGTGGTGACGTAAAATTTATAGAGACCGTTCGACGGAACCGTCAGGAAATACTGGACTCCTATGGTGCTGTCGAGTTTCGCAAAGGATCCCCCGCCATTGGTCGACATGTAGATGTTAAAGTGTCCGAAATCGGTGATATTGGGCTGATCCCACTGCAGCATGATGTTTTGTGCCACCGGGTTGCTCAGGTGAAGGTTCTGGGGAGGCGGCGGGATGCCGTCGACAGCGCCGAAGGTGATCGTGCCATACCCTTCGGCCGTAAAGATATTCTGGTTGGTGCAGGGCCACCAGCCATCATAGTTGGCCGGGTCGTCGAGGGCAAAGATAAAGATGCCGCTCTGGTTCTGGCTGTTGAAGCCGATCTGCCAGTTGTAGGTGGAGCCAAGCGGGATCACAAACTCGTAAACCACATGCCCGGTGGCTGCCGACACCTTGATCTGGGGGTTGGGCAGGTAAAAGGTGGTGCCGACGCCCCCGGTATTATAGATGGGGCGGAATTTGATCACATCCCCCGAGGCATAATGGGCTGCCCAGTAGTTGCCTTCGGTACTGTCGCCCGGGGCGGGATAGAGGCCGTCGTTGTTGTCGTCGACATAAAGGGCGATTTCATCATGGTCTTCGAGCACCTGGTCGTAGGTGTTGTCAACGGCCACGTAAAGCGCGGTTTTGGCGGCATTCACCTTGAACCAGGCCATCACGCTGCCGACAGGCCTGGGGATGTTATCCTTCCTGCCAAGGAAATTGGAGATATCCACCTCGAAGGCATCGCTCCATTCGCCGGGGCTGATGACGCCGTCGATGACCGGCGTGGTGCCCACCCAGGCGGAGATCTCTTTTGTTATAAATCCGGTGGCGATCCATCCTTCGGCATCGTTGGAATAGGGACTTTCGAGCTGTCCCGGTAAAACGGCGGTCACTGCATAAAAATAATGGGTAAGGGGCAGGGCCGTATTATCGGTGTAGGTAAGCTGCCCGGTACCCACTGTTCCCAGCGGTGTTGCAGGATAAAAATCGAATGGGTATTGTTTGCGGTAGATGTTGTAACCGGTGCATCCAGGTGTGGGGGTGGGCTGCCACTGAAGGTCGACGGAAAGGCCGGCCCCCTGCGTTGCAGTAAGATATCCGGGAGCGATGCCGGCAGGCGTGAGGGTGACATCCTTCAGGGTTACCTGCCCGCCGGTAATCTGGACCCCGGTGATCTCCTTTGTGATATAGCCTACGGCGGAATAGTGAACGGTATAGGTACCTGCAGGGATGTATTTGAGGATATAGCCGGAGGTGTCATTGGAAATTGTGAAATAATCGGTCAGCCCGATGATCTCGACCCTGACGCCGGCTTGTTGCGTAGTGCCCGATTTGACGGCATGGCCGCTGAGCGTCCCGCCTCCCGGGTCGGAATTGAGGTTGTAGAGTTTGCCGCCGTTTCCAAAGGCCCTTGCGTGAACTGCCTTTCCCCCGGCCGAACATAACTTGCCATCGGCCGAAAGGTCGAGGCAGAAGATGGATCCCGGCGAATTGACAGTCAGGTAGGGCACACTGCTTTGTTTACGGAAGAGCAGGATGTCGGGCGTAGCGTTGTTTACAGGACCCCAGCCGCCCGCGGCGATGATGGATCCGTCGGCACTGAGATCGACACACTGGACCATGTCGCCCATGTTGGGATAGATCCACAGCGGAACAGGCGAGTAGTTGTTGAATACGTACAATTCCCCATCATACCCGCCGGCGGTGGTGAAGATCAGGGTACCTACAGCGATGGTGCTGCCGTCGCCCGAGATCCCCATCCCGGCAACCCATGAATTGGTGCCGTTTACGGTATAATTCCACTTCTCAATGTAGGTTGCCGTGGAGTCGGCATATTCCAGTAAAAAAACATGGCCGCTGAAGTCGCCGCTGACGATATACCTGCCGTTATCTGAAATGGCGGGCGGGTATTGATCGCCAAAGGCGGTTTGATAGATTTGTGCGCCGGTTGCGGGATTCAGCACAAAGAGTTTGTTATTCGCCCCGCCGTATTCGCCCAGCAGAAGCCGGTTTGCGCTTTTGCTCAGCACCAGTGCCGTGTAGTTGCCCGCAAACGACTTAATCCACACCGGGGTGTTCTGGCCGACATGAAAACAATAGATAAAGGAAGAATCCTGGGTCACCTTGTTAACCCCGGCCACAAAAACCTGCAGGCCGTCGTTGCTGAGCTGGATTCCCTTGACAGCCCTGGAGATGGTGGCAGACCAGAGGGGAATTGATGAGCCGGAGGCATAAACCTCAACCTGGCTGTTGACCCCGCTGGCAATGCGGGTTCCGTCCTCGGTCATATCGATCACCTCATCCCATGCCGTGATGGTAAAGGGAACCTCCCAAAGCGGTGTGCTCGTGCTGCCGTAAAGCGACAGCCGCTGGTTGTTGAGACCCCACCCGGCTGCCGTTTCCTGGCTCTGGGACGAGACCTTCACATAATTGTCGATGGAGGCGGCATCGGTAGCCTGCCAGTTGATGCCGGGTGTAAGTGGCGCCATTGCGCCCCCGGCGGGCTGAACTGAACCTGCATTTGCTGCCTGCTGCAGCTCCAGGTGCATTCCTGTTTTGGGCGTTGTGACGGTTCGCTGCAGCCGTATTCCGCTGATCTGAGAGATGCCGGCCTGGGCAAAGAGGGCCAGCAGTGTGACAAGAAGGATAAATTTTTTCATTTCATCAGGTTTTGACAGACTCAAAGTTAGCGTCAATTTCAACAGGTGTGACAGAAATCCCGGAAAAAACAGGAGTTTTCACTACTGAACCGCAATCATGCAGCAAGATTTGTCAAATCCGGTTCCCGACAACCAATACTGTTAACCACCATGACAATGTGAAAATTCAACCATGATCACAAAATGAATTTGTTGTGTGGAATAACGCTTAAACGCTGCTTTGTGCCCTTTGTGCATTCTTTGTGCCATGGTGGTAAAAAAAACGCACATTAGCATTTCAGGGTTTTATCATCAGGAATAAAATCCATGGCATGATACATACTTTTCACCATTTTCCAAAATTCCTTTGGAGGACACGGCTTTTTCCACTAATTTGTAACACCTGTCTCAAAATTTCGTCTTTTAACAACTTTCTTCTGACGATCAGGCAACAATCCCGAATAAAAACCCGATAAGACGATATCGCCAAAATTTTCAATTAACCGGCCACCCTCTTTACCTCACTTTGTATGAAAACCAGTTTAACCCTTCTGTTTATCCTGTTTATCCTGGGCGGCCCGGTATTGGCCCAGTCAAAGATGCCGGTCATCAAAGCAACCTCGCTCCTGGTCGACATCCGCGATAATGGCAAACTGAGCAAAGGCAGCTGGACCATCACGCCAAAGGCAAAACCCGATGTATATAAAACATCCTGTAAAAATTCGCAGGTTACCTTTATCACCGACAGGGATTCAATCACATTCAGGGTAAAACCCGGCAAACCCTATGATTTCGTGATCCTGCTGAACGGGAAAGACACGGCCTGGACCCAGGTCTGGTACGAGCCTGTGCCCGCTTACCTGGATATTTTAAAGAAGGCACGGAAATACAATGAATCGGATAACCGGGAGGTCCCGAAGTTTACCTACCAGCCGAAGGAATTTCCGGAGCTTGCCGCGCTGCGAAAAGGATTTAACCTTGATTCCGTTGCAGGCGGAGGCAACGAAGTTTCAAAGATCATCAACCTGATGCATTGGGTGCATAATCTCATCCCGCATGATGGCAACCACAACAATCCTGTTGTCAAGAATGCCCTGAGCATGATCGGCGAATGCAAACGCGAGAGAAAGGGGCTCAACTGCCGCGGCCTGGCTACCGTTCTGAATGAATGTTACCTCTCGATGGGCATCCGTTCCCGTTTTGTGACCTGTATGCCCAAGGATTCGGTCTTTAACGACTGCCACGTGATCAACATGGTTTGGACGGACGAACTGAACAAGTGGCTCTGGATCGACCCTACCAACGACGCCTACGTGATGAATGAAAAGGGGGAAATGCTGGGCATTTCTGAAGTGCGCCAACGGCTGATCGAAGGGAAAACAGTGATCCTGAACCCCGACGCAAACTGGAACCACCGATCCTCCGCGGTAAAGGAAGAATATCTCTTTAACTATATGGCCAAAAACCTCTACCGCTTCGAATGCCCCGTGAGCAGCCAATACGACACTGAAACCGCCACCAACGGAAAGAAAATCGACTATGTCGAACTCCTCCCCCTCGACGGCCTCAACCAGTCTCCCCAAAAGTCGGAGCAAACCAGCAAAAGCTCCGGGCTGAAATTCCTCAATTACAAAACCAACAACCCCCGCCTCTTCTGGACCCGCCCTGAATAACCCTTCCCCACCATCATTGATCGCATTGCCTGCATTGTTTGCATTCCCTCATTCACGCATTCCTGCATTCCCGAATTCCTGCATTCCTGCATTATTTGCATTGTCTGCATTGTCTGCATTGTTTGCATTGTTTGCATTGTTTGCATTGTTTGCATTGTTTTGTATCTTTGAATACGAATTGCAAGAGATAGCGATCCTTATTACCATGACAGCCCGGGATGAATCCACCTGTATCATTCACCATCAATTCATTCAGTCATGAAAAAGTCAATAGTTGTTTTATTGTTTATGTTGGCGGCCTCCCTCTCCTACGGACAACTAAACCCTGTCAGGAATCTTAGCTGGCTCCACTGGTATGATTATCCTAACAATTTTTATTCGCTCAGCTGGGAAGTTCCGCTACCCTCCTCCACCGATACCCTTGCTGGATACAGGGTTTACCGCGACGACAGCCTTTGGAGATTCCAGACAGCGACAAACCTGTTCTGCATCGAGAATAACTGCCAGGACCCTGGATTCCTGCTGTTTTATCCATTCTGGATCAAGGTGACGGCCGTTTATAATTACAACATGGTGGAGTCGGAACTCAATGATTCGGTTTTCGACCATGGTTACGCCATCGGGGTCGGGGAAAAGGCAGGCAACATGGTCAGGCTGCTGGCAAACCCCGTGAGCCATGGTGAAATGATTACATTCACCGTTTCGGAAACCCTCTCCGGCGGCAGGGCGGTATTGCTCAACAGCCTGGGAATGAAGGTCCGCGAGATCATCATACCGTCGCAACCAGTACCGGTTGGTATGGATTCCCGCGGACTGCCTCCCGACCTCTATTATTTAACCATAGGTAATAACAGGGCCCGGTCCACCCAAAAAATCATGATCAACTGATCCCGGAACAACACCTGCCATACTTCATGCGTTATGCATAACGCGTGAAGCGTCATGTGTCACAGGTTAAATTCCACGATAATGCAAATCAAACCAACCCATGAAACAATCTTTTCTCCTGCTTTTCATCCTTCTTTTTGCTTATGTAACTAAAGCCGCCTCGGTTGACACCGTAACGGTTTACAGCACAGCCATGCATAAAAACATAAAATGTGTGATCATCAAGCCCGATACCTACACCAAAAAGCAGGGAAAGTATGGCGTGATATACCTGTTGCACGGGTACAGCGACCGGTATGATACCTGGATAAAAACGGTGCCGGCGCTAAAGGAGTATGCCGACCTGTTGCAGGTGATCATTGCCTGTCCCGACGGCGGGTTCAGCAGCTGGTATTTCGACTCCCCTGTCGATTCGTCCTGTAAGTATGAGACCCATGTCAGCAAGGAGGTGGTGAACTATCTCGACCGCTATTATCACACCTTTGCCGACCGCGGCCACCGTGGCATTGCAGGGTTGAGCATGGGGGGCCACGGGGCCCTTTACCTTGCCCTTCGTCATCCCGATATTTTCGGGGCTGCCGGCTCGATGAGCGGCGGGGTTGACCTGCGCCCGTTCCCTGCCGAATGGGATATTGCCAAGCGGCTTGGCGACATTCACCAGTACACCGATAACTGGCAAAAAAACAGCATCCAGAACATGGTTGGCCATTTTTCGGGAAAACCCCTTGCCATCATGATCGAATGCGGGACCGATGATTTTTTTTACGGGGTGAACCAGCAGTTGCACAAAAAGATGCTGGAGCTGAAGATGGCCCATGATTATGTGGAGCGGCCCGGAAAACATACCTGGGAATACTGGTCAAATGCCGTCGAATACCAGCTGCTCTTTCTGACCAGGTCTTTTACCAGGCAGGGAAACTAACCGCACAAAATGGTTTGTCCCGGGCATGGGTTATTTTCCCGCCTTACCGGCGACCTGCAGCACCCTGATCTTCATCTTATCCCCCTCTCCTGCATGCCAGGCAATCCATATGCCGGTTTTAGGGTCACAGATGATTTTTGGAGCGCGGGCTGCCTCCTTCCCGGAGGTGACCTTTATGGGTGCGCTCCAGGCACCCTTTTCCCGTGTTGACAGGTAGAGGGTCCAGTTGCCCCTTTTTGACCGGCCGCTCCAGGTTACGAGGATTCTTCCGTCAGGGGTGGTTACAGCCTGTGGCGTCTGGTTCATGATGGTCTGATCATCCGATGGCAATGTCACGGAGTTTCCCCATCGTCCAATTACGGGGTCAAAGGTCGATGCATGGATCTCCTGCCGCCCGCCGTCCGGCACATCCCATGCAAAGGACTCCCAGAATACCCACCGGCGGCCCTCTTCATCATGCACGACGCTGGGATAGCCCCCATTTTCGCATTTCTCAATGTCATCGTTAACCTGTGTAACCGAAACTGACTCTTCATCCAGGTAACCGGAACAGACACCCAGCGTTGCAGGGTAATGCTGGTTCCAGGCACCCCAAACCCTTCCGGAACCGTCGGCATCGAGGCTGAAGCTCCAGCCGTTGGAATAACCGGGCAACGACGGACTTGGTGCCAGGGAGACCGGGTGAATACTGTCGGGGATGCCATCGGTGATCCTCCTGAAAAACGGGTACCTGGAATTTGCTTTCCAGTATGACCAGGCCAGCACTATCCCGCTTTTCGTTGATACGATGCAGGGAGTAACCACTTCGCAGGGGAGGCGTTCGGTGCAAAGCACCGGTTCGGTGAGTGCCGTGCCATCGTAACTTCTGGCATAGACCCTGTAAAAACCATCGCGGTTGTTCAGGTAGAAGATCCATATTTTCCCGCCCGAACAGGTAATCAGCGGGTTATAGCTGTCCGACCGGTCATGTTCAACAGCGATACCGGCTTGCGGATCCTGTCCGGCCTGTGATAAAAGAATATCGCCCTTTTCTTCCCAGCAGACCCAAACGGTTCCTTTATCGTCGGCCACTATGGAAGGAAATCTGCAGGATCCCCTCCCAAAGGTATATCGGGTGCCGGCAGCAGTTTTCCCGGCGACTGGTTTGCGGATAACGACAGGGTGCCCGGGGAGAATATTCCTCTTGGGCACGGTGCAAACCCCCGTGCAGTTTTCAGTGACCGGAAGGTGGGAGATACACCGCGAACCGGTAAAAATCCAGCGGTTGTCCTGGTTCCTGTCAAAAAAGCCGTGCAGCAGTATCCGGGTTGATTTTGTCACTTTATTCCAGGAATAGACCGAATAGTCAACACTGTTGTCAAAAAATCCCTGTTCTACAGCAGCGCCACGGATTTTCATTACCATATATTTCTCCGGATCCAGCGGGTTGGGCATGCAGGCGGAGATCCCGACCGAATCGATGCCGAAACGGTATCTGCCAAGGCTGAATACCGAGTCGGATTCCAGCCTGAAGGGGCTTGCTTCTCCGGTTACCAGCCGGTATACCTCCCAGGGAAATTTTCCTTCCAGGAGGATATTCTGCCGCAGGTCGGCAGGGTTAACCCCGCTAAGATATTTTACACTGAAACACTTTGCCCTGGCTGCAAATTCACGGTTGCCATCAAATGCGGCCCGGTTGTTATCGGCCACAACGCAAACCGCCGCATAGCGCATGTTCTCGTAAATGATCCGGGTGGCAAACTGCAGCCCCGAGACCGGCTTAAAATGAACAGTTGTATCATTCCACAGGGTCATCTTTAACTGCTCAAAACTAGAATCATAGGGAAAAAGACTCCCTTCCGGCAGCCCGACAATCTGTTTTCCTTTTCTGAAGGCCAGGATAACCGGGAAGCCGTCGCGGTGGTACTGGTGCAGGTCGGGAGGCCAGGTAAGAACCGGCGTGAGGGAATCGCGGTATTGTTTCGTGAAGGCATAGATATCCAGCTGGGGATTGAACAGGCACTGGGTAAAGTTTGCACCACCCTTCGCGCGGTTGGTTTCGAAATAGTTCTCCGCGGTAAAACCCCCGTCGAACATGCAATAGCCGCAGTTGGATGGCGAAAAGGGCTTTATCACCGTGGTACGGGGGGAGCGGATGATCCGGCCGAACGGGATCCTGCTGCCCCACAGGTCCTCGGCTTGCTTAACCGGAACAGTTTGTGCTTCAAGATTCGCAAATGGGCATAGCAGTAGCAGCCATGCCAGGATCTGTTTATGCATGTTTAGTATCCTCCGTCGATATTCCAGGTGTGAAATGAGTTGTCGTTTCTGATGGCGAGGTTTCCTTCAAGCGTGTCGCCGCTCTTTAGTTTCAGCAGATAGGGGATATAAATCCCGGCGTACATCCCCGAGGTAAAGGCAGCTCCTGTGTGTATCAGGGTGACCCCTCCGAACCTGCTTTGAAGCTGTTTCAGGGTTTTGCTGCCTTCGAGGGAGAACAACGGCGAAAACCGCTGCACCGTTTGCCAGTCGTTTTTCGCACAGGCTGTGAAAAAAATCCGGGCCGCCTCCTCCCCGCTGATTCCCTTGAGCCCGTTAACCATGGAATGGTCCCATTGGTCAGGGGTCATGAGCGCCAGGCGGGATGGGTTGGCAAAGGTAAACAGTGAATCGGGCAACGAGGCGTTGATGGCGGTTTGGATTAATTTCACCACACATATATCCTCCTTGCCGTTTTCAACGAAGATCTCCATGGATGCCAGCATCCGTGTTTGCTTGTCGAACCGGTAAACGCGGCGTGAGTTGGATTCGGGAACGGAGCTGTTCAGTGCCCAGGGGTTGGTGAAATTCCCGGTGGCGGCTACCCTGATCGTCAGGACCAGCTGGTTGCCCGATGCTTTCACGCCGCACGAGGAGGGGTGCTCCTTTGCAAAGGCAAGCTCCTGTTCAAGAATGCTCATTGGCTCCAGGAAAAGCTTCATCCACCCGGGAAAACCAGCCCCGGGCCCTCCCTTCAGGATATACCCGCCAGCCCTGTTGATCATGTATTGCGATGACCCATCCATGATGATCGTCCTGCCCGGTTTTTCGAACCGCCACCGGGATGGCTCGCCAAACCGCTTCCAGATTTTGAAATCGGAAAACCCCGAGGCGGGGTCAATGCTTTCGAAGTTATCGGCAGGACTGGTCCGGATGGAAAAGTACATACTGACCGTTTTCAGGGAGATCATGGCCCGGATCGACTTTTCAAGAAGGGTCCCTGCCGCCGTGGCGGTGTTGCGGAAAGCCGTCACATAGATGATCCCTGCGGCAATACCCAGGAAGATAACGATGGAGGCAGCGATCCTAATCACCTTTTGCCACCTGACGGACAGATTGCGCTCCAGTCTCCCGGCCCGCTCATCATTTCCAGCCCTGGCAAGTATTTGATCGATCTTGTCAGACCCGGTGCCGGAAGAGGACCCGGTTTTCATACCCCTGAAAAGAATGAGATAACCGTCATAGACATCCCGGCAATCGTCACACCTGGTGATATGGTCAAGCAACACCATTTTTTCATCAGGGCTGACCTGGTCATCGAACAGATCGGCAATTGCCGTTTGAATCAATTCACATTTCATCAGACACCTCCGTTTTTTCTTTCATCATCACACTAAGCTTCGACATTCCATAACTGAACCTTGACTTCACCGTTGTGACGGGCAGCTCCTTGATAGCGGCGATGTCGCGGAAGGTAAGGTCATGATCGAACCGGAGGCGTATCACTTCAGCCTGTTCCCCTGGAAGCAGGTTCAGCATTGACCGCACCCGCTGCGCCTCTTCTTCCCTGATCATCTCCTCCTCCCGGGGCTCCGAAAAATGGTTCATGGTTAAACGGCCGTTCGCGGAGATGGTGTTTTCACGTGAATTCCGGCGACGAAGCATGTCGATGCACCCGTTGCTGACCATGGTGAACAGGTAGGCAACGGGGTTGGTTACCTCTCCCAGTTTGGCCCTGATGTGATAGGCGCGGATGACGGCTTCCTGGACGACATCATCCGCATCGGTCCGGTTGCCCGTGATGGCCCACGCGTGATGGGTAAGCCGGTCAAGGTTTTCGTTCAGGAAGCTCCTGAGCTGCCGGGAATTTTGAGGGAAACGGGCAAAAGGTTCGGTCATGGAATTTCTCTTCTCATTAACCCGACGCAGCAGGGATGGAAAAAGACTTAAATATCGTGAATTTTTTTTTCATCAAAAGAATGAATACTTTTAAATCCCAAAATTTTCATCGCCATGGTTATTAAATTGCTTGATATCCTCAGAATCGTTTTGGTTTTGGTGGCCTTTTTTTTCGGACACCTCATTGGCTTTACTAACGGGTATCACCCGGTTCCGCAGCTCCATTTTATGATCCCGGTGATTATCGTGGCCATTGCCGGCATCTCCGGTCTTGAAGGCGTGTTCCTGGGAAGAAGGTCAGCCGCGGCAAAAGGCTTCGAAACCGGGAGCAATTACCAGAAACAATCGGCCATTGCCATGTTGTCCTATCCTGCCGCAGCCATCCTGGCATGGTTTTTTAACTGGGGGATCAGGGCAGAGCTGACGATCCTTTTCGCCTTTATCTTCTTTTTCTTTTTTTCAGCGGTAAACCATACCATCGATGCCGTGGTGCGGAAAAACTACCGCTGGCAGAATATCAACCGCCCCTTTCTGACCCTGCTGATCATCGCCGGGATGATCTATCCCGTGATCATGGCGCTGAAAAACCTGCCATAACTAAAATCCGTCCATCCCGTGCTGCCGTCCTGCCGTCCCTGCCAGCGGATTAAATGATAAGGAATTAATAAAAATCATCGTATGAAAAGTCTTTTCCCCCTGGTCATCCTGTTCCTTTGCCATCCCCAGCTTTGGAGCCAGGAAAACAGCCAGACCGCATCAGACCACCCGGTGGCCACCGATACCTGTTATCATAAGTATATCGTTAAGGATCCTTACCGCTGGCTTGAGGAGGTGGGCAGCGCTGAAACCAAGAAGTGGGTTGAAACCCAGAACAAACGGTCGAAGAGTTACCTGGAAAGCTGCCTGAACAAAACCAATGCCTTTAATATCATTGATAAATATACCTTAACGGATTTTCACAACCCGAAGAAGCAGGGGGATTATTATTTTACCTATGCTTTTTATAACAACCTGAACAACCCTGCCCTTTTTTATCAGCCTGCCTTTAACCGCAGCATGCTGGTCATTGTTGATCCTGACTATATCTCTACGAAGGATGAGATCCTTATCAGGCAGTACCGGGTGTCGAAGGATTCAAAGCTGCTGGCATACCAGTTCAACAGGAATGGCAGCGACTGGCTTGAAGCCCGGGTAGTATCCCTGCAAACGGGGCTGCACAAAAAGGACCACCTCGAGGGGTTGAAATTCAAGAATCTTTGCTGGCTGGGAGAGGGTTTTTTTTATTCCACTTTTTTCCAGGACAGCAAGTTCGGCGTGACCAACGGGCAGCGGGTATTTTACCATAAGATCGGCGATGAACAATCGCAGGACAAGCTCATCTTTGCCCGTAAAAACAATCCCGATGTCTACTTTGATTATATGACCACTGCGGATGAACGCTTTTTCGTGCTGAAGGAGATGAATGAAAAGGCCGGGCTGATCAACTTTTTCTATATCGATTACCAGTCGGCCGAACCCTCCCTTCGTCCGCTGATTACCAACCTGAAATTCAGTGACGACAGCCCCGGCATCCTGGATTTCCACAACGGGAAGTTTATCGCCTCCACCTTTCGCGAATCGGGTTTTGGCAGCATCATGGAGATCGATCCGGAAAATCCCTATAAATGGCGCTCCCTTTCTACCGGTTTTTCCGATGCCCTCCTGCTGAACGTGATCCCCTTTGATGACAGGATGGTGGCCGTTTATCAGTCCGACCAGCGTTCGGTGATCTGCGTACTGGATTTTGACGGAAAGGTACTGTACCAGCTTAAACTGCCGGTTGCCACGACCGTCGGGGGATTCAGCGGAAACCATTCGGATGAGGAGCTTCTTTTTAATATCCAGTCGTACACCATGCCCCCGGTCGTTTACAAATTCAATATCCGGACTTACAAAAAGGAGGCAATGCAGGAGACCAGCGTTAATTTTAACTTTGAGGATATTGAATATAAACAGGTCGAATATCTTTCCGCCGACAGTACCAGGGTTTCCATGCTCCTGGTTTACCAGAAGGGGTTAAAGCTGGATGGCAATAACCCGGCCATCCTGGAAGCATACGGCGGATTTAACCTGGTCGATATCCCAACCTTCAACCCGGGAATCGTTTATTTCATCAAAAACGGCGGGGTGTATGCCTTTGCCAATATCCGCGGCGGGGGCGACAAGGGAGAGCAGTGGTCGCGCGACGGAAGAGGGAAAAACAAGCAAAAGTCGTTCGACGATTTTATCGCCGCCGCCGGCTATCTTATCGGCAATAACTATACCAGCAAGGAAAAACTGGCGGCAACCGGAACCTCCAACGGCGGGCTTGTCGTCGCCGCTGCCGCCATTCAGCGGCCCGACCTTTTCAGGGCCGTGGTGCCTGTTCTTGCACCCCTCGATATGGTTCGCCTGGAGAAATTCACGGTGGGACACTGGAATACCGAGGAGTATGGAACCGTAAAGGACAGCGCCGGCTTTGCCGGTATCTATGGTTATTCTCCCGTTCATAATATCAAAGAAGGGGTCAATTATCCTGCCATGCTGATCATTACAGCCGAAAATGACGACAGGGTTCCACCGTTTCATTCCTATAAGTTTGCTGCCGCACTGCAGAACCGCAAGGCCCAGACCAACCCCATCCTGCTAAAATCCGCCCGGAATTCGGGCCATCATGGCGCTTCGACCTTCTATACACAGATCAGGGATGATGCCGGCATCTTTGGATTTATCATGACCCAGCTTACCGGGAAGCCCTGACCCAATGATGATGAATCGTTATCAGTGACTCATCACCAGTGTCGCGTGAAATATTATGCCCGGTTACCACCGCAGGCAATATCATCCAGCAATCCTGGAAATATCGTGTCATACAATAAAATATATCAACAAACAGTATCAAACAGCAAAATAAGTATTATATTTGTAGTGTCTTAAACCTGCCACTATGAAAATATTTTCGGGAATCAGGGATGTTTTTTCCATCTTTCAGAACAAGGAATCCTATTTTGAAGAGATCAACAAAGAGCAATCAAACAGGTTGATATTCAACCAGCTGTTGCTGATTTGCTGCTTTGCCTTTCTCTACGGCCTGGTGATGGGCAGCTATCACAGTTTCCTGCAGTCGGTCGTTGCCGGGGCCAAGGTGGTCGTGCTGTTCCTGTCGACGGTAATCATCTGTTTCCCCTCTTTTTTTATCATCCAGCAGGTGCTTGGGTCGAAGATGAGTTTCAGGCAGATGATGCTGATCGTATTGAGCGGGGTTGTCCTCACGGCCACCATTGCCTTGTCGTTTGCACCGATCGTGGTTGTTTTCCAGGTTACCGGCGGTAATTATCATTTCCTGCAGTTGCTGCACGTGGCCATCTTTGTTTTTGCCGGTTTCTTCGGCATGCGGCTCATGGTCGATGCCCTGAAATTCGCCTGCGAGGACAAAAACATCTACCCGCAGATCGGGGTGACGGTATTCAGGATATGGGTCATTATCCTCGCCTTTGTAGGGATCCAGCTGGCCTGGAATCTCCGTCCCTTCCTGTGTGAGAAAAACGAAGCGTTCAAGCTCTTCCGGAAATATGAGGGCAATTTTTACACTGCCATCGTCTATTCGGTTGAGCAACTGGCATCGCCTGCGGCTCCTGAAAAAAAGGAATGTGTGAAACCGCCTGCGGCGCATTCCGACACCACTGCAAAGATTCCTTCCGGGGCGGAAAAATTATTACATCAAACCGGGAAATAGCCCATGGACGATATCATGACACTGGAGGAGGTAGCGGGGTACCTGAAGCTGAAACCTCAAACCATCTATACCTGGGCCCAGGACGGGAAGATCCCGGCCGCCAAGCTGGGAAAGGAGTGGAGATTCAGAAAATCGGTCATCGACAGGTGGTTTAACCAGCATATCGATGAAAAATTCGCGGAATACCTCTGACCACGCCCGTGACATTTGACCACGGACACGGGGCTATCCTTTCAGATCCGAAATCCCAATACTGGATTTTCGTCCGGCCAGCCGGTGCATAACCTCCCGTGTACTCGATTCACTGCATCTGTTGTGAAAGGGGTATGTTATTACCGGGTTTCAGGCTGGAGGTTGCCAATTTTGAAAATGGGAGGGTCATTACGGGGCCTTTGTAAGGCAAACCAGGCGCAGCCATTTCGATTCTCCGGCATGACTGATACCCGGCATGATGTGGTAAAAATGTTACTTTTACCAAATAATAACAGAGTACTGAATCATCATGCAGCATCATCCTGAAAACCATAATGAAACTGCCTATCTTCTCAGGATCAGGAGGGTGCTGGCCTACATTCATGAAAACCTGTCAGACGATCTCCCGCTCGAAAAACTCTCCGGCATTGCCTGTTTTTCTCCTTTTCATTTCCAGAAGATCTTCTCGCAGCTTGTGGGGGAGTCGCCCAAGCAGTATATCATGCGTCTGCGCCTGGAGCGCATCGCACATTACCTGAAGCTGTATCCCGCCCTGAGCATCAGCGACGCCTCGTTTCAGTGCGGATTTTCATCCTCCTCCACCTTTATCCGGGCCTTTAAAAAAGCCTATGGCACAACCCCGGAGGCTTTCCGCAGCCTCCCGTTCGATGAAATCAGCAAGATTGGCACATCGAACCCCAACAAAAGCAAATCGTTTGACATCGATCCTTCCGAATTTTGGCGCATGAATCTGGCCGATGAAGAGGGTGAACAGTTTTCTTCACATTTGGATATCAGGGTTAAAACAGTACGTTCATTGAATATTGCTTTTATAGAGTCCCAACTTGGCGATGCGGATGCCATCCCCAATGCCTTCAGACAGCTTACGCGATGGGCTGGACCAAGGGAGCTGATCACAGCTGAGACGCAGTTTATCGGTTTTCTGCTGGACATGCCCTATTTTACCGATTTCGACAAATGCAGGTTCAGGGCCTGCATCACGGTTCCGGGGGAGATCGCGATTTCGAGGGAGATGGGCTTCACGCGGATCCCCGATGGCAGGTACGCCAGCTACTTCCTGAAAGGCACCATTCAGCATGTCTTCCGGAGCCTCATCTCCTTCAGGCACGGCTGGCTGGATCAATCGGGGTACCAGATTGCCGGAATCTCGGGATTTGAGCTCTATGCCGATAATCCTGCCGAAAAACCCTATGAAAGCATCAGTCGCGAGATATTCATTCCTGTAAAACCTGCCTGACCCCTGCAGGCCTGATTCATCCTTTGCACCACGCAAAGGGCAACATCATTCTTAATAAACAGGAGGATTTCAGATGAAAAACCGACATTGGTTTACAATCATGGGCCATTCGAAAATTGTGGCCATCACGGGGATAATTGCATCAGTCGCGATGCTCGTTCTGATGCCAAAGCTGAAATGGGTCGCCGGAATGACCCTGGGCGTCGTACTCATTCATATTGCCATTGTGCTGGTCCTCTCTTTATCGGTCGCGGTGGTATTACCTGAGGGGGTTAAACTGCGGGCGCCGGGGTTTTTCCACAAAGACAAAAAAGAGCGGGAGTTCAACGCCGGCTGGAGTATCGGCTGGCTGAACGGTTTCTGGGTCATCTCGGTGGTTTTCCTTGCAGCGGCGGTGCATCTTTATCTCAACTTCCCCGCGCTGCAGCTTCTTGCCTTTTTCCTGCTCCTGCTTTCCGTGAACTTTTTCATCGGCAACCTGACCGTCCGTTCAGCCAAGCATACCCGTTACCTTACCCTTCCATGGGTTAAGCTTTACTCAGGCGACCAGGCGCAGATCCTCGATGCCGGCTGTGGCGCGGGGCGTACGACAATTGCACTGGCAAAGGTATTCCCCGGCAGGATCACCGCCTTCGACCTGTTTAATGCCAACTATATCGCCGGGGGAGGAAACACCCTGCTGGAAAAAAACCTGAAGCTTGCCGGGATTGCCGGCCGGGTGGAGATCGTACAGGGTGATATCACCCGGACAGGTTTTCCCTCCGGAACATTCGACGCAGTGGTGAGCTCTTACATGATCGACCACCTGGGCGACCGGAAGCTGCCCGCACTGGATGAAATCAACCGGATCCTCAAGCCCGGCGGGAGAATGCTGATGATCGTGCTTACCCCGACCCTTTCATCCTTCGCCATCCTGAATGTACTGTCGTTACTGCTGACCTCCGTGAAACAATGGCACAGGCTCTTCGAAAAAGCCAGGTTCCGTCTGGTTGAAGAGGGTGAGGTGAACGGCGGAAGCTATTTTTTAGTGGAAAAACAGGAGCGTCCATAAAACAATAGGTAACACGACTTAACAGCATTTTATGTACCGGATATTCATAGGAAGTCTTTTGCTGAGTACCATCCATGCCATGATCCCGAATCACTGGCTGCCCCTGATCGCAGTGGGGAAAACGGAGAAATGGAGCGGGAGCCGGACCCTGTGGGCCACGGTCATCACCGGTGTCGCCCACACCCTGAGCACGATCCTGGTGGGGATCGTGGTAGGGATTATTGGGTACAAACTCTCGGCCAGGTATTCGCTGATCCCGGATAGGGTTGCCCCTGCCATCCTGGCCGGTTTGGGCCTTATCTACCTCCTCCTCGATCTGCGCAGCCATCGCCATCATCATGACATCAAACCTGTTGCAGCCACCGGGAATAAACCAGGATGGGCCGTCATCCTGGCAACCCTGAGCCTGGCCATGTTCCTTACCCCCTGCATTGAAATTGAAGCCTTTTACTTCCAGGCGGGCACCATCGGCTGGATCGGGATCTTCATCGTATCGGCCGTCTACCTCGTCACCACCCTTGCGGTCATGCTTTTACTGGTTTCGCTGGGGATGAAGGGGGCACGCAAGTATAATCCCGGGTTCCTGGAACATCATGACAAGGCTGTTACCGGTGCGGTGCTGGTCGGGCTCGGTATCCTGGGAATGGGCATATTCGGGTAATCCTGGATTGGGGAAAACCGAATATCGAATATCGAATATCGAATATCGAATATTGAATGTCGAATATCGAATGGAATTAACAACTGGATTTTCAGGGTAATAATACAGGTTTGTGCAACGATCACCAGCACCCTGAACTGGGGCCGGGAAACACGATAAAGAACGGTTCATCTCTGACAGAGATAGGATATTAAGCCGAAAACACCATGCGCGCCTGCGGGAGATGATTTTTTCGTGTTTTTCCGTACGGCGCCAGGGTGGTTTTTATCTGATCAGCAATTGCCGGAGTGATGATCCTGCAATCGCTGATAGCACGCCCGGTCGACGTGGTGGTGACCAACAGCACCCCCTGCATGGTGGCTGCTGCACAGAAGGTTAAGGCGATTCCGGTGACTTTCCCCGTGGCTTTCGAGCCGAAACAGGTCGGGCTGAAAAGTATCCCCGCCAACTTGTCCGGCCTATACGATTCCCTGCAGGCGGGCGAATTTGCCGACATCCTGGTGAAGTGCATCCCCGGTAAACAGTCAGAACGACATCATGATGGCCGGCCAGGTGATCGAATGAAACGGGGCTTCTCCCCGAGTTGTCACCATTGCTGAACAAATTAATTGTTCAGGGCGCTCTGATGATATCAGGGTTTTGTAGTATATTTGAATGGATGATAAATGGTTGCCGGGGTTGGCATTTTTCCCTTTCCCCTGTAATTGACCGGGTTAAAGCCAGATCTGTATTTAATGTCTAATGCAAATATCAGGCCATATGAACATGGATAATCATGAAACCAATATCACGGAACCTGCCCGGGTGAAGAGCTTTGCCAGGTTTTTCAAGAATTATATGAGTATCTGGTCGGTTGTCGTGGCGGCACTTCCCATCCCCATAACCTCTTTTAACCTGATCCCCGTTGTGGAAGGTCAGAAGGAGGTTTTATCCACCTATACCACGCTCTTTTGTTTTCTTCTTCTGGGGTTTATTTTTTATTCGCGCCATGTAATGGCAAAGTTTTTCTTCCCCGAGTTTTTTATTTCACGCCAGAAACAGCAGGAACTGGATAACCGGGTAAGAAACAATAAATTATTAGCCTTAGACCATAAACAACCATTAGAGTTAACGGATTACCGCATCCGGTATAGTTTTTCATCTTTATGGAGGGGGGCAAAAATTATTAATGCCCTTCCGCTGATATTGATCATCCTGTTTGTTTGTTCAGCATTCGAATACCATTATCTTATTTCAAGTATCATTACACACACAGGCGCTGATCCCAAGGCAGTTGTATGCTCATCGCTTTACAGTACCCTGCTGATGGGTCTCTACCTGGGTATTTTCATTTTTGCAGAAGCTGCTTTTATCCTGATGGCCATCAAGGAATATATCCAGGACCTCCTTCGGATAAGCGATGAATCGTTAATGTCGCGAACCATTAAAGAACCTGAATTAACATCCGATATGCCTGTTTCCAATGACTGAATGCTAAATGACAAACAGCCGGCAAGTAATGAAATCCATAAAATGAAGGGGTTAAGAACTGGAAATTCTTCAGCCGTAAGTACTTTTGGAATATCCTTACGAAAAGCCCGCAACCGGGAAAAACCATGAATGAATCCGCAGTAAAAATTGAACTGAGAATTGACTGGAGTGAGATTGACCTGTTCGGGCATATCAACAACCTGGCAATTATGAAATATGTCCAGGCCTCCAGGATACATTGCCTGGAGATGATCGGGTTGATGCAGATGCAGTCGGCCGTTAAAATCGGGCCGATCCTGGCCTCCACCACCTGCCAGTTCAGGAGGCCGCTCTTTTACCCGGGACAGGTGGTCATCGCCACGCGGGTTGACCAGGTAAAAAGGACCAGTTTCCATTTCCACCATGTGATCACAAACGAAATGAAGGAGGTCATCGCCGAGGCCCAGGATGTCATCGTTTTTTATGATTTTAACCACCACACAAAAGTTTTGATCCCGGGAGAGATCAGGGAAAGGATCGCTGAACTGGAGAAAAACAGCTCTGGCAATCCCGGATAGGTCCCGTTCACCCCGGCAGGATCGGTATTCCTGCCCGGAAGGCGAAACCAGCATTCAGTCAAACGCACACCGTTTTTCACCTCTCATACATGATTTCAACCATAAAAACCGTGGTTTATCCATGTTACCATCTTCCATACAGGTTTACCTTTGCATCATCGCACAATAAACATGCTGACGTTAACGGAACAGGAAAAGCGTTTGCGCTTCAGGCAGGCAGGCGCCGGCAAACGGCCCATTCTTACAACCAAACGCAGCATCCGTTCACAGAATTGATCGCACATACAGGAAACTTATACCCTATGACTTCAGAAATCATGCAAAATACAGTTCTTCACAAAGCAGAAACCCGGGGTGATGCAAACCACGGCTGGCTTCACAGCCGGCATACCTTCAGTTTCGCCGACTATTACAACCCCAGGCGGATGAATTTCGGTGCCCTCAGGGTGTTAAACGACGATACGGTTGAGCCAGGCCGGGGTTTCGGCACCCATCCACACGACAATATGGAGATCATCTCCATCCCGCTTGAAGGCGATCTGGAACACAAGGACAGCATGGGAAATGTTTCGGTTATACGCAATGGCGACATACAGGTCATGAGCGCAGGAACCGGGATACACCACAGCGAATACAACAAAAGCCAGGAGAACCGGGTGAAATTCCTCCAGATCTGGGTGTTTACCAATAAGGCGAATGTAACGCCGCGTTATGACCAGATAACCCTCAATCCGGCCGACCGGCGGAATAAATTCCAGCAGGTGATCTCACCGGATGAAAAGGATGAGGGCATATGGATTTACCAGGATGCCTGGTTTCATCTCGGTACCTTCGACATGGGAAGGGGTGCTGATTATACCCTAAAGAAACCCGAAAATGGCGTTTATGCCTTCATAATCAAAGGCAATGTGACCATTGACGGTACCTCCCTGAATGAAAGGGACGGATTCGGGATATGGGATACCGGTAAGATTTCAGTTCTTTCAAACTCCCAGGATGCCGAAATCCTGTTAATGGAGCTCCCCATGAAACTGTAACCATGTCTCTCTCCATGTCACACAGCCATTGTTTTATCAACATGGTGAAAAACCGACTTAGTAAATAAAAATATAATTGTCTCTAAATCAACTTAATATTATGGATAATATCAGAAAAGTCGAACGCATTGTTATCGGGCAGCCAACATCCGACGGGGCGGGCGTAAAACTGACAAGGATTCTTGGCCACAACACCCAGGAGATGCTGGATCCCTTCCTGTTGCTGGATTTCTTCGGTTCGGGCAACCCGGAGGATTTTATGTCGGGCTTTCCCTGGCATCCGCATCGCGGAATGGAAACGGTAACCTACATGCTTGACGGCAAGGTGGAACACAGCGACAGTATCGGCAACAGCGGCGTGATCGGGAAGGGGGATCTCCAGTGGATGACTGCCGGCAGCGGGATCATTCACCAGGAGATGCCCAGGTACGAAGGTGGCAGGATGTACGGGTTCCAGCTGTGGGTAAACCTGCCATCCGCATCAAAGATGGTTGCTCCCCGCTACCAGGATATCCCTGCAGCCATCGTCCCTGTCGTTGAACTCGAAAATAAAACCAGGGTGAAGGTGTTGGCCGGAACCTTCCAGGGGGTATGCGGTCCAGTTGAAGACATTATTGCCGACCCTGAATATTTTGATGTTGAGATGCCTGCGAATGCAGCAATACAGATACCTGTGGCCCCGGCATATACCGTGTTTGCCTACCTTTATGAAGGATCGGCAGGTTTTGATGAAAACAGCCTGCAACCTTTGCGAACCGGTGAAGGCGCCCTCTTCGGCCCGGGAGATTGCGTGGTTGCCAAAACTGGCGCCTCATCTGCCAGGTTTATCCTCATTGCCGGCAAGCCCATCGGGGAACCTGTTGCATGGAACGGCCCGATCGTCATGAATACGGATGAAGAAATAAGCATCGCCTTCAGGGAATTACGAAACAATACCTTTATAAAATCCTGATGCTTCCCCGGTTTGAATCATCCTGCACCAATGTTATTTGCCAACGGTTTCACCAGTAAATATGCACATCCGGCCGGATTCGCCGAAACCCTCACCCGGTATCGAAAAAATTGATTAATATTGTTTGGCAAAGCCATCCGGTGTAAACCGGATGCCGCTTGCCGGTTTCGTCAGTTAACCGGCATCAGGAAACCATGGTGCTTCATTTTTAAAAAACGCTGTAATGACCCAAAAAAAAGAAAAGGATCTGACCGTCGAAACACTCAGGGGAGCCGTCATTATCCTGGTGGTGATCGGTCATGTGATCGGCTCGGGATCGGATGGGGGCATGAAGGTCGCGGAGGATTCCTTTCTGCGCCATTTCTACTATACCTTCGCTGAATTTCTTCAAATGCCCCTCTTTACGGTTCTCGCAGGATGGGTTTATACCCTGAAACCGGTCACCTACGGGAAAATCGGTGACTTTATCAGCAAAAAATTCGTCAGGATCCTCCTGCCGATGTTCGTGGTTGGCGCCTGCTATTTTTTACTGCAATACCTTACACCCGGGACCAACCGGAAAGGAAACCTGGCCGATATCTGGAGACTGATCTTTTTCCCCTACACCCTTTTCTGGTATTTATATTCCCTTTTCCTGGTATTCCTGGTGGTTGCCGTCATCGATGCCTTTCACAAAATGGAAACCTTTGCCAGCTGGCTGGTGATCCTCCTGGTTACCTTGACCATCCTGGTATTCAGGGATATGGTCATTCCTGTGGAGACTCCCAATTACCTGAGCTATAAGGGTGCTATTTATCTCCTGCCCTGTTTTATCCTTGGCGTCGGCCTCAACCGCTTCAAGCCTTTTTTTCAAAACTGGATTTTCTTTTACTCCATCCTGGTCCTGCTGATCCTCTCGGTCATCATCCAGCAGTTGTCATGGTATAAAGTGATTGATTACCCGATGGTTAAAGATACCGGCGCCGGGCTGCTGCTTGGGATTACGGGTACCATCCTTTTATTGCGGCTGCCCTGGAAGGTAGGCTGGCTGGTCTGGTTCGGGAGTTTTGCCTATTCCATCTATCTTTTTCATGCCTTCGGAACGGCGGGAGGGCGCATCATCGTCCAGAAATTCGGGATCCAGTCAACGCCAGTCATCTTTGCCTTTTCATTGGTCGCGGGTTTGGGACTGCCAATCCTGGCCGATTACCTGCTGAGCCGGACCGGTTTGACAAGGATGCTTTTTCTCGGAAAAAATTTCCACAGCGTTCAGAAAAAAAAGGTCGTACCGAACCAGTAGCCGCCGGGATAAGGTATGAATAGCTGCACCGTTTTTCTATTTGCCCCGGTTGCTGTTATCCTTTCCATATCGCCGGCAAATTCGCCGTCGGATTCAACGAGTGCGGATAATTCGCCAAAAAGCCTTTCGCTGATCGCCCCGACCGGATAAATCGTGTTGTCAGGATCAAACATAATGGCTCTCTTTTTCATCGGTTTGCCCGCCGGCATTTATAATCCCAGCTCCTCATCGATCAATATGATCTTGATCCGCCCGGGGGGAAATGATTTTTCGGTAATGGTCCAGCTGTTGCAGATCCTCTGCGGGCTACGGCATTCCTCGCAGGTACCGGTGACCTGGCAGGGGGTTTTAAATTTTGTGTGCAGCTTTGCATTGGCAGGAGCCGAAATTGTTTTTATCCGTATAAAGGCCGCATCCAGGTCACTTACTATCTTATTCCTGCCGGCAAACAAGGCCACATACCGGGGGCCAAACGTTAACGCCGCCACGCGGTTCCCGATCATATCGAGGTTGACCAGCTGACCTGCTTCCGTAATGGCATTCGCTCCTGCAAGGAACAGATCGACCGTTAAGGCCTCCCTTCTTTTCCCGATCCGGGTCTCCCACGAATCGGCGGGGTCAAACGTGTCGAGAAATGCGATGGATCTGTTCTGCCTGAGCACATCAAGCACTCCGGTTGCCATCATGGTCTCCGAATCGCCGTACGAGGCGCTGGCAATTTCATTTTTTTCCAGTATTTCTCTCCGGAAGATATCTCTTGCTTCGGCGATATTCTGTGCAAAATAGGTTTCGAAATTGTTCATTTCAAGCCGTTTGATGACCTGGAATAGTTTTTCTCTGCTCATGGGAGGGCTGTAATCAGACCTCAAAAGTACAAAAAGGAATGGTTGCCAATAGGACAGGTGACCCCCAAAGGTGCCTTCCCCGGTTGAAACCCGTGAACACCTCTTTGTTTTCAAATCAATTAAAAGGTTAACCTGCCTGACCGGGAACAGGAAAAAGGCAGCGGGGAATAAGCGTGAATCTTCCCGGCATTTCCGAAACTTTACTACATTTGAGAAGCCATCCGGCAGCCAGGCACAAACCCGCCAGGGCAGCGCCGGCCGTCAACTGCCAATTCTCAGAAACCATGCAAGTGAAATTCCATCCGTTTGGGTTAATGCTCCTTTTCCTGGTTACGGGAATCTGTGGTCATGCCGGGGATATCGTCATTAAAAACCGCCTGCCTGAAAAGGTGATAGCTTTTGGAAACAGCAGCCTTATGATCACCCTTGATTATAACGGGAAATGCGCCATTACCGGGTTAACCGTCAACGGACAGACCGTCATTTCGGGACCCGACGGGATCTTCTCGGCCATAACGACATCGGCCGGTACGAGCTCCACCCTGAAACTCCTGTCAGAACCCACCCTGGAGATTGGCGAAAACAGGGTAACCATCGGGAATATCAGCTATGGCGACCGGGAGCAGATGATCAGTGAAAAATGGACCTTTATTCTTTCAGGGAAAAATATCAGCTTTGAGACCGAGCGGACCTTCCCAAAGCCCTTACTGGCCCGGGAGGTTGCATTTCCCTCCTTCAACTTTATCAATATCAAAACCTGGGACGGTGCCTTCCTGGGATATGGAGGACTTGCCTGGTTTTATCTCTTCAATGAAAAACTATGCACCTATGGCGTACATTCCGACTGCTCCCTTTTCTGGAACAGCGCCACAGGAAATGGCTTGAAGGTTGCCGTTTCGGCACCGGGGAAAAAGGTGGCGATGAAATACAGCCGTTCGGCCGACGACCGACTGCTTTTCAACGTAGCCGTTTCCGACAGCGAAATGTCCTGCCGCTACGAAACTGAGAAAAGGAGCCGCTTTATCAGGGGGAAAGCCGATGTGTGGGATTCGTTCACGATCCCGGCAGGAAAGTATCTCCAGACCATCACCCTGTCGGCGGTGAATTACCGTGAAGCCTATAACCGGGGGAAGTTTGCCGGGATCGACGGCAGGCAGGTGACCAGTGTGCTGAATACCATTGCCAGGATCGGGGTTATCGACGAAAAGCATTTCGGGGGCAACAGCTGGCATACACCCTATGGACCCATTTGCCTGCATGAGCAGTATATTGCCCAGTTTGCCATCGGAATCAATGACGATACCTATACACAAGGTTACCGGCAATGCCTCGATTTTTACCGCGACCATGCCGTCATGCCCGACGGGCGCGTGATTGCGCGCTGGGCCTATCTCGATGAGGACGCCATGGCCGGCACGGTGACCCGCGAGGGCTTTTACGAGGCGCAGTGGGGATACCTGATGGACTCCAATCCCGACTTTGTGGCCAATGTAGCGCAGCTCTATGATCTTACGGGCGACCTGGCCTGGGTTTCGGGCCACAAGGCTACCTGTGAGAAGGCGCTGGATTATATGTTGAAACGCGATTCCAACGGCAACCACCTGGTGGAGATGATGACCGGCTCGCAAGCGGAGAAGCGGGGCAGCGACTGGATCGATATCATCTGGGCATCGTACGAAAATGCCTTTGTCAACGCCAAACTCTATTACGCGCTAACGCTGTGGGCGGAGGTGGAAAGGCAGCTTGACGATCGCGGGAAGGCAGCTTACTATTCAGGATATGCCGCCGAACTTAAAAGAAGTTTCAACAAAAAGACGGAGCAGGGCGGTTTCTGGAGCAAACAAAACAAATGGTACATCCACTGGCTCGACAAGGATCATGCTGTGCACGGCGACAACCTCGTGGTTCCCGTGAACCTGATGGCCATCGCCTACGGCCTATGCGACGACACCACCCGGCGCAACGCCATACTCGATAAAATTGAAGAACAGACCAGCCGCGAAAACCTTTTCTTCTGGCCTATCTGCCTTTATCCCTATGCCCCCGGCGAGGGGAACGACTGGCAATTCCCCTTTCCCAATTATGAAAACGGGGATATCTTCCTGTCGTGGGGCAGCGTGGGAGTGGATGCCTATGCCGGCTATAAGCCGGAGCTGGCCCTGAAATATGTGGAGAATGTGCTGCACCGGTACGAAATTGACGGCCTTGCATTTCAACGATATGGCCGGGTTCGCCAGGATGGGCTGGGCGACGACATCCTGTCGGGAAACAGCCTGGCCCTGGTGGGACTGTATAAGGCTCTCTACGGGGTTAATCCGAGGCACAACAGGCTTTACCTGAACCCCCACCTTCCCGGGAAATTATCGGGAACAGAGCTGGTGTACAACTTCAGGCTTGACACGCTGAAAATCGGGCTGGAGACCGGCCGTTATTCCATTTCGGACAAACAGTTCAAAATCGAATCGGGCAGCGACTTTGGATTTTACCCAGGGAAAAACGAGGCGGATTATTTCAAGGGGAACGATGATCAATGGTCGCTCAGGGTCATGACAACCGGCAATATTTCACTGGAGATGGGGAAATGGGATGAACATGAATACAACTGGCTTCAGCGGTCTACTGCTGAAAAAGGAAGGGTGTTATACCTCCTGCGTGTTCCGAAAGGCGGCATCCAGTATGAAGTTTACGAGGGGAACAGGAGGACCAGTATCAGGAGCGGCAAGGACGGGCTCCTGAAATTCAACGTGCGAACCAGGGAAAAACCGGTTCATCTGAAAATAGTTTCAATCGGATGAAATGAACAGGAAGCTGCAGGTTTTCACGATTTTCCTCCTGTTTTTTTTGCATGGTTTCATGCCATCGTGACCCTGAGGATTTTGAAAGATCTCAAAACTTAAATATCCTTGAAAACGTTGTCAAAGGCGGGTATCCGGAGGATTACAAAAAATATTTAAAAGATAATGGGTCGGTGCCCCCCCTACCTTCACAACCCCCTGTATCCCCTGATCCATCCCGGGAGTGCATCTTTTATGATGATCGCAACCGAGAGCATCATCACCCCTGTAAGGAGGAGGTTGATCAATCCCTGGACAAAATATTCCTGGTGGGAAAGTTGCGGAATATAAATCCCGGTAATGTTCAGGATCCCGGCGATGATGGTGGTAATCCCGACGAAAACCAGCGGGATGATGGTCACCCAGGCGTATTTTACCTTCCCGTTGTTGATGAGATAAGAGGTGCCGATCGCGAGGGCAATGGTGGCCAGCAGCTGGTTGGCCGTACCAAACATGGGCCAGATGGTGGAGACACTTCCGGTATAGATGAAATATCCCCAGAACAGCACCACCAGGCTGCTGCAGACCAGGTTTCCGGGTAACCAGTTTGTCCTGCTAAACGGTTTGTAGAACTTCCCGAACATCTCCTGCAGGATGAACCGGGCAACACGGGTTCCGGCATCAATCGTGGTGAGGATGAAAAGAGCCTCGAACACGATGGCGAAGTGATACCAGTACGACATCAGTTTGTCCAGTCCGGGGATCCCGGAAAAAACCTGGGCCATGCCCACTGCCAGTGAAACGGCGCCGCCCGAACGCCCTGCAATCTTTTCGCCAACCTCGGCTGCAAGCCTTGGCAAATCCGATTGTGTAAATCCCATGGCATGCAGTTGCGGCAGGATACGGGCGAATTTTTCAACGGGAACATTGATCTGGAAATAATCAAGCGGATGAAGACTGGCGGCCGCAATCAGCGCCATGATGCTCACCAGCCCCTCAATCAGCATTGCTCCTGCAGCAATGGGGCGGATGTGCGATTCGTTCATGATCATCTTGGGGGTTGTCCCCGAGCTGATCAGCGAATGAAACCCTGAAATGGCCCCGCAGGCGATGGTGATGAACAGGTAGGGAAACAGCGTACCCGGGATGATGGGTCCCCCGCCATGAATGAAGGTTGTAAATGCCGGCATCTGCATATCGGGCGCCACGATGATGATCCCGACCACCAGCATGGCGATAACCCCAAGTTTCATGATGGAGCTCAGGTAGTCGCGTGGGGAAAGCAGCAGCCAGACAGGCAGGACGGAGGCGAAAAAGCCATAGCCGGCCAGCAAAAGTGTCAGGGTTTTGCGGTCGTAGGTAAACCAGGATGCCAGGGGCGAGGCGGGGATAAATTTCCCGAAAATAACAGCCGCGGCAAGCAGGATCACCCCCATGACGGTCGCTTCAACCACCCGCCCCTTGCGGAACCGGAACATCCAGATCCCCATGAAAATGGCAATGGGTATGGTCGAGGCAATGGTAAACAGCCCCCAGGAGGATTCGGCCAGGGCATTTACCACAACCAGTCCCAGCCCGGCAATGGCAATGATGATGATCAGAAAAGTGGCGATGGAGGCGGTAATCCCGCTGGTAATTTTTCCGATTTCGATCCGGGCGATTTCAGCCAGCCCCTTGCCGTCATGCCTGACCGATGCGGTAAGAATCACGATATCGTGCACCGACCCTGCCATAACGGCGCCCACGATCATCCATACAAATCCCGGGAAGTACCCGAACTGGCAGGCCAGCACCGGTCCGACCAGCGGCCCGGCGCCTGCTATCGCGGCAAAATGGTGGCCGAACAGCACCCATTTGCTCATGGGATAGTAGTTCTGGCCATCGTACAGGCGACCGGCCGGCGTAACCCGGGTCGGATCCAGCATCAGCACGCGCGATGCGATGAATCCGAAATAAAACCGGTAGGCCAGGGCAAATATCGCCAGGGCGGCGATAACCAGTGGCAATGCATTCATGGGTCGGAATTTAAGAAGTCGTCGGCATAGTTTCCTCCCGTAAAGGTAAAATTTTTTATGGTTTTGAAAATTACTCTGAGCTGAATTATGCCGCTCCCTGGAAAAGGCGATTTTTTTTTTGATTTTTTGTCGGATCGGGAAAAAATGTTGTATATTTGTACTATTGAACTATTACATTATATCTATAAGTCATGATAAATTTCGTTTTAGATCCGGGTAGCGGAACGCCTTTCTACAGGCAGATTATTGACCAGATCAAATTTGGCATTGCCTCCGGTAAATTAAAAACCGGCGAGCAGCTCCCAACCGTACGGTCGCTGGCGGTGATCCTGAAGGTAAACCTCAACACCATCGCCAAGGCCTACAAGGAGCTCGAAATCCTCAGCATTCTCGATACGCAGCAGGGATCGGGCACCTATATCAATGCCAGTGGGATCGTCCTTTCCGAAGAAGAGAAACAACAGAAGATCCGCGACATCTGCCATGAATTTTTAACGGTTGCCTATACCTACGGCTTTTCGAAAGAGGAGGTGATCGCAGAACTGCAAAACAACAACTCCTACTAATAATCTTAATATCTGATAATCATGAAAACGAAAAATTTATTCAACACCATTTCGACAACGGTATTAATCTTCACCTGTTCCATATTGGCAGGATTATTCTATCTGCATTACCTCGACGTTACCCTCTTGGTTATTCTGATTGTGCTGACGATGCTCCTTACCAGCTCCATAAAAATCGCCGATCAGTGGGAAAAAGCGGTCCTGCTGCGGATGGGGAAATATATCGGGTTGAAGGGGCCGGGCATATTTTTTATCGTGCCGGTGATGGACAGCGTGATGGATTATATCGATCAGCGGGTCAGGGTGACCGATTTCAAGGCAGACCAGACCCTGACAAAGGACACCGTGCCGGTGAATGTGGTGGCTGCACTGTACTGGACCGTGTGGGATGTTGAAAAGGCAGCGCTCGAGGTACAGGATTACATGACGGCCATTCAATATATTGCGCAAACCGGACTGAGGGATATCATCGGGAAACATGAACTGGCCGAATTGTTGCAGGACAGGGATAAAATTGCCGAAGCCCTTCAGAAACTGCTGGACGAAAACACCAACCCGTGGGGAATTACCTGTCAAACAGTGGGGATCAAGGATATTACCATCCCCCAGGGGTTGTCGGATGCCATGAGCAAACAGGCCCAGGCCGAGCGGGAGCGCAAGGCGAGGGTTATCCTGGGAACGGCTGAAACCGAAATTGCCGAAAAGTTTGCCCTGGCAAGCGAATCCTATAAAAACAACCCGGTGGCCCTGCAATTAAGGGCCATGAACCTCATCGGGGAAGGGTTAAAAGAAAGAGGTTCGATGATCATCGTACCCAGTTCGGCGCTCGATGCGATGAACCTTGGCGGGATCAGCGGCATTACGTCGCTTGCACAATTAAATAAACCGGAAAAATAACGAGGAAATGCTTTGTTATTACCCTTTTCAGGAACTTCCCCAGCCAGTCAAAATTCAAATTCCGTAACTTGCGTCCGGTTTAAAACTATAGAAGAAACAAGATGGCAGGTAATTTTGACACCCTGATTGACCGTACCCGTACCTCCAGCGTGAAATATGATTTACGTCAGGCCGTTTTTGGGAAGGACGATGTAATCCCGATGTGGGTTGCCGATATGGATTTCGAAACTCCCGGCTTTATCCGCGAGGCCGTTATCAGGCGTGCCACGCATCCCGTTTATGGCTATACCTTCAGGGATTCTGATTATTATCAGCCAATCCTTGACTGGATGAAGTCGCATCACGACTGGACTATACGAAGGGAGGAGGTTGTTTTCACCCCGGGAGTGGTTCCCGCTCTCAATTTTGCCGTGATGGCCTTCACGAACCCCGGGGATAAAATTATCGTTCAACCCCCGGTATATCCCCCGATCTACCGCGCGGTTTCTGATCACGACAGGGAATTATTATACAATCAGCTGATCTGCAAAGAAAACACCTACCTGGTTGATTTCGGTTTGCTGGAAGAACAGGCAAAGGAGGCGGCAATGCTGATTCTCTGCAATCCGCACAACCCGGTAGGCAGGTGCTGGACCCGGGAGGAACTTGAAAAGATTGCCCGGATCTGCCTGGAACACCATGTGCTGGTCTTTTCCGACGAAATTCATGCCGACTTGGTCATGCCTGGGTTCGTCCACCGCGTTTTCGCCTGCCTGTCGCCGGAGGTCGCAGATATCACCATCACGGCCCACGCGCCCAGCAAGACATTCAACCTGGCCGGACTTTCCACCTCCTCCGTGATCATCCCGGATCCCGGCCTGCGGGCATCGTTTTCACAGCTGATCGAAAAGATGCACCTTGGCATGGGAAACCTCTTCGGGAGCGTCGCATCGACCGCCGCCTACCTGCATGGCGAACCCTGGAGACTGCAGCTTATCGATTACCTGAATGATAACATTTCCTTAACCGAAACATTCATCAGGAATAACATCCCGGCACTTCATATGTTCCGGCCGGAAGGCACCTATATGATCTGGCTTGATTTCCGGAATTTCGGCATTGACGATATAACGTTGAAAAGCAAGCTGGTCCAGGAAGCAGGTCTGGGTTTTAACCCGGGTACCGACTTTGGCCCCGGCGGGGAGGGCTTCATGCGCATGAACATTGCCTGCCCCCGGGCAACCCTGGCGACGGCATTGGCGCGGTTAAAGGAGATGCTGGCAGGAATTTCTTAAAGTGAAATATCCTGTCAACATATCCGGCAGGCCAGCTGCAGGTCATACAGGCCTTCAATCGTTAACGGTTAATCAATTCAGGCGATTTGCCGGAATAGTCCCCTGCTCCTTTCTGGCTATTCGGGAATGTTGTACAGTTTGCAAACCTCCCTGTACGACATGCTCTTAAGCTCCTTTTCGCTCTTTGCTCCTGCCGTCGCAGATTTTAATGCCGTGACGGTACCGGGAATGGCGATAAACCTGAACTTGTTGCCGGAGGTGAGTGGCGCTGAAAGCATGTCGCAGGTGAATTCAATGCTTCCGTACTCATGGATCAGGAAACTCCAGTTTGCTCCTACGGCATAGGCCGGCAAGGGGCGGACGGATGAGCCTCCGTAATTATCATTGGCAAGCCATGCATAGGCAAGCACGACGCCGCTCTCAACAATTCCCTGGGTAAGATCGGGGGCGGTGGCCGCGAAATACCAGTCGCCCGAAGTGCCCGACCAGGAGGTGGGTGCGAACCATTCCGAATAATAAACCGTGGCATTTTTCCCGGGGGTACCCTGGGGGCCCTGCTGACCATCTTTGCCGCATCCTGCAAACATAAGGGCCGAAATGGCTGCGAACAAAAATAATGTCCTGAATCCTGTTTTCATTTTATCAGTATTTTAAGGTTATAAATCTGTGGCATGATGAGTTCATGCACGTTTTCACTGCAAAAGTAAGACAGCTGACCCGGGAAAATGTTACATAATTATGGTTATTTTACTTTTATTTCAAAGATTGGTCATTAGGAGCTCAACGCACATAAAATGTTTCGGACTATCTGGAGCATCCGGAAAAGGAGAACCTATTCATCCCTCGTTAACCCGGCAAACGGTTTATTCAGGGAAGAACCCTTTGCCGGTTGCAGATCCCGGCCAGGGGTCGTAAAGTTTACACGTGAGCGAAAAAAACGTTAGTTTTACCGAAAAAAATGCGCAGGTTCCTTTCACCGATTATCTTGCTGCTCCTGTTCGCCGGGAATATCACCCTGGCACAGAAGGAGGATTCGCTGGTACTCCGGAAAATCTTCACAGAGGCAATCTCCGATACAACGGCTTACCATAACCTCCGGTATCTCTGTACCCGCATCGGGGGCCGGCTGTGTGGTTCGCCTCAGGCGGAAAAGGCCGTAAAATGGTCTAAAACGACCCTCGAGGCCATGGGCCTGGATACGGTCTGGCTCCAGGAATGCAGGGTAAGGCACTGGGTACGGGGAAATACCGAAGAGCTGGCAGCCGGCCGGGGCACATCCGCGGCAGCCAGGCTGCATGCCTGCGCCATAGGCGGTTCGGTCGGAACAGGCAAGGCCGGGTTGCGTGCGAAGGTCGTGGAGGTAGCTGATTTTGACGGGCTGAAGGCGCTCGGCCGGAAGAATATAGAGGGCAGGATCGTCTTTTTCAACCATCCGCCCGACCCGGCACATTACAATACCTTCGGATCGTACGGAGAACTGGTCCGATACAGGGTTGCCGGTGCGAATTATGCTTCAGCCTATGGCGCAATTGGTGTCATCGTGCGGTCGGCCACGGTGGCGCATGACGATTTTCCCCATACCGGCATTCTCCATTATGCCGATACCGTGAAGAAAATCCCGGCTATGGCCCTAAGTGCAAATGCTGCGGAGAGGCTCGCCGGGTTGCTCAAAGCGACGCCGGGGCTGGAACTATTCATGAACCTGTCAAGCACCGAATATCCCGAAACGACCTCCTACAATGTGATCGGTGAAATCCGCGGGGCTGTGCACCCGGAAAGGATCATCGCCTTCGGGGGCCATATCGATTCGTGGGATACGGGGCAGGGTGCGCACGACGATGGCACGGGTATCATGCAGGCGGTCGATGTGCTGCGGATCTTCAAAACATTGAACCTGAAACCGGCATGTACGATCCGGGTCGTGCTGTTTATGGACGAGGAGATGTCGCAGCGGGGAGCGAAGAAATACGGCGAGTATGCCAAGGCACAGGAGGAACTGTACAAAAGCCAGCTGGCTTCGGGCAGCACCGGTGCCCCTTCGGGAGAAGCCAGGCAACCGCATTCGGGAACGCATCATGTTGCAGCCATTGAGACCGACCGGGGTGGGTTCACCCCCTTTGGATTTTCAATTGAAGCCACCGATGACCAGATCGTTAAAATACGGGGATGGAAGGAGCTGCTGTTGCCATACGGATTGTACTCTTTTGAAAAAGGGGGCAGCGGCGTTGATATCCGCGAGTTGAAATCGCTGGGTGTTCCGCTGCTCGACCTGGTCCCTGATTCGCAGCGCTATTTTGACTACCACCACTCGGCCCGCGATCTCTTTGCCAATGTCAACCCCAGGGAACTTCAGCTGGGAACCTTCTCCATTGCTGCAATGGTTTACCTGATCGACAAATACGGGCTGTAGCCGCATTATTTTTTCGTGAAATGAAGTTGTTTTTACAAACATAATATTTCGAATATGATAACCCGGGAGGAGGCCCTGGAACTGCTATACAGGCACATTAAAAACGAAAAGATGATCTTCCACTGCCTGGCATCGGAGGCGGTGATGCGCGGGCTGGCGCGCCAACTGGGGCAGGATGAGGAGAAATGGGGACTGGCCGGACTCCTGCATGACCTCGATGTGGAGGTCACCCATGCAGAAGCGCAAATCCATGGTACACAAACCGAAATCCTGCTGAGGGAATATGATGTGGAGGAGGATGTGCTTGATGCCATCAGGATGCACAATGAATGTTCGTCGGGAAAAGAGCGGGGCACGCTTTTCCAGCATGCACTGGCTGCAGGGGAGACCATCACCGGGCTTATCTTTGCCACTACCTATGTGTATCCGGAAAAGAAGCTATCGGTGGTTAAGGCCAAATCCATAGTCAAACGGATGAAGGAGAAGGCATTTGCCGCCTCGGTGAAGCGGGAAAATATCCTTGAATGCGGGCAGATCGGGATTTCCATTGACCGGTTTGCCGAAATCGCGATCGAGTCGATGCTGCCAATTGCCGCGGAGATCGGGTTGTAACCCGCTGTTGACCAATACCGGGCAAATCACCTGGTTTTTTAGTGTGGAAATCATTAACTTTGTGCGATAACCATAATAAAATCCTATGCATTATGATGCAGATCCTTGTCCCTGTCGATTTTGAACCCCAGTCGCTTATCGCCCTGGAACAGTCCTACAACCTGTCGCGCCTGCTCCCGGCAGAGATCGTGCTGCTCTATGTATATGATCCGCCTGCCGGCATCAGATCCCTGTTTGGTGCCTCATATGACGAAGATCTCCTGAAAAAGCTGGAAGAGCGGCTTGCCGAACTCTCGGCCAAAGTGCAGGCCGAAACCGGGCTGCAGGTGTCAACCATCCTTGAAACAGGCCAGGTTTATTCCAAAATCCTGGCAACGGCCGAAAAGATCCAGGCCCAGTTTATCATCATGGGCACGCATAGTCAGCCCGAACTTCCCGGCAACACGGTCGGGGTGCTGGGAGCTCACAGTTCCCGGGTGCTGCGCTCGGCTAAATGCCCGGTCATCACCATCAATGCGCGGCATCATTTCGACGGTTGCAGGAATATCCTGCTTCCCCTGGATCTCACTACCGAAAGCAGGCAAAAGGTTACCTGGGGCATCAAAATCGCCAGGATATATGGCGCCGGGATAAAGGTGGTTTCGGGAATCTGGAGCAAAAACGACCCGGACGTTCACAACAAACTCAGGTTCCTGGCAGGGCAGGTCAAACAGGTTATCGAACAGGAGGGAATCCGTTGTACGGCCGAAATCGTGGAGGATGTGGAAAATGAGAGAGCGCTCATCCCCGCGGTGCTGAGGTATGCCGAACAACAGGGCGATATCGACCTTATCATGATCATGACCCAGCAGGAATCGGGCGTGATCGAGTTTTTCGTGGGATCCCGCGCGCAGGAGTTCGTAAGGCTGTCGCCGGTCCCGGTAATGTCTATCGCGCCGAAAGAGCTGGGATTCGTCTCCATTTTCAGCTAACCCTTTTATGTTGACCTTGAAAAAGAAAATCCGGTCCGGGCTGGAAAAACTTCAGCGCTGAGAACCGGATATCCCAGAAATAAATGTTACCGTGTTATCTTTGAAACTGCAGCTACATCCGTTATCTTTGCTTCAAAAATCGGGTTGCCCGTTTTAACCCCAGATGCGCCTTTGTTAGTATTCATGATCCTTGCAGGCTGAGGTTTTCCCGGGTTCAGTTTCCCGGAATGCGGAAGTTTTGTACCGAAATCGTGAATTCATGCAGGAAGGAGGTGGCTTTTTTAAATCCGGCTCCGACATTAAAACCAATATTGAAATGACAGAGATCCTTTTCAGGCTGCTTAGGGAGGACGACATTGATGCTGTCAACACATTCTACAATAACTATCATAATGCCGGCAGGACCAGGGACAAATTCAACTGGGAATTCAATGAATCACCTCACGGGAAAGGAATTTACATCCTGGCTGTTAACACGGATACCGGCAGTATCATAGGCATACAGGCCGGCATCCCGGTGATATTGATCAATGCCGAAGGGAAAGAGGTACTGACCGTCAAATCAGAAGACACCCTGATCGATGTCGATGCTTGCGCTGCTTTCAGGCGCCGGGACGTGTTTAAGGAGCTCTACGGCTGGTTCTTCGAAGAATGCCGCAGGCGCGGGGTCGCCTATGTGTGGGGCTTCACCTGGGTCGTTAAAAGCCTGAAAAGAGTTGGCTGCGAAATACCCTTCAGGGCCGGGCAGAAGATCATGGTCCTCGAACCGCTCCTAAGCTATGGCATTCTTTCAAAACTGAATTCAAAAAACACCTTCCGGGAAAAGGCCCTCATCATGATGATGGTGTGGGTCGCGTGGATCAAAGGATTTCAGGGCAGGTTACCGCAATTCCACAGGGCCGGCTTTAAAATAAATGAAGAGATTCTTGACAATACCGGGTTGTTCAGGGAGGCCGCCGGCAAAGAACAACTGTTTTTTATCAGGCAGGATGAACCCTATTTAAGGTGGCGGATTGAACAGAATCCCTATACGCTCGACTATCATCTGTTGAACTTTATGAAGGATGACAGGATGATGGCCCAGGTCATTTTCAGTATCAACGCGGAGGGGCAGGCCTTTATTGAGCAAATTCTTTACTCAGCCGGGCTTGGCCGGAGGGCGAAAAAAAACATTATCGTTTCGGTAATCGGGAAACTTAAAAAAATGCATGCCGCCCATGTCCGGTTTATGGTTTTTGAGGCGAATAAAATAAACAGGGAGGAATCGGAGTTATTAGATTATTCGGGGTTCCTCAATGTAAAACCAGGCATGGGGGTTTTATTTAAAAACCTGGATGAAACGGAAACTGTTAAACCCGAACAAATCGTTTTCTCACGACTCTATACCCAGGGTCATGCCTGACCCGGGAAAGATTAATAAATTCAGCCTATGAAGATCGCATATTATCTGCCGGAAAAGATTTTTTCAAATTCTGATCTTGAATCGGAATTCCCCGAATGGAGTGCAGGAAAAGTGGAGGAAAAGGTCGGTATAAGGGAACGGCATGTTGTCGGAGAAGGAGAAACGGCCCTGGATCTGGCCTATCATGCATCGGAAAAGCTCCTCGCCGGCGAAGACCGTGAAACTGTCGATTTCCTGATACTGTGCACACAAAGTCCCGACTATTTCCTCCCAACTTCGGCCTGCATCCTTCAGGATCGCCTGGGACTTCCCAAGAATTGCGGGGCCCTGGACTTCAACCTGGGATGTTCGGGATTTATCTATGGACTTGCCCTCTCCAAAGGACTGCTGCTTGCCGGAATTGCAAAAAAGATCCTCCTGGTCATGGCGGAAACCTACTCGCGTCATATTCACCGGGATGACAGGGCCAACAGGAGTATTTTCGGGGATGCCTCTTCGGCCATCCTGCTGAATTCAGATGATGCAAAATCCATGGGCGAGTTTGAGCTCGGCACGGATGGGGGTGGGTGGAAAAACCTGATCGTCGAGGCTGGCGCAATGCGTTTGAAATCCGATCCTGAGCTCAGGCCATCGCAGGATGAAAACGGAAATTTTATCTCTTCCAACAATTTGTACATGAATGGCCCTGAGATTTTTAATTTTACCATTGACAATGTGCCTGCCATGGTTGCAAAAGTGCTGGAGAAAAACCGCTGCAGCATGGAGGATATTAAATATATAATTCCCCACCAGGCCAATAAATACATGCTTGAATACCTGAGGAAAAAAATGAAAATACCAACGGAGAAGTACCATAATGACATCCTGCTTACCGGAAATACTGTTTCCTCCACAATTCCAATCGGTTTGAAAGATTGCATGGACAAAAAAACAATCCAGCCCGGCGACAAAGTCCTACTGGCCGGTTTTGGCGTGGGATATTCGTGGGGCGCTGTCGTGCTTGATATTGTATTCTAGAAAAAAATCGGCTTAAATTTGTATCTTTATTCAATTTATCACCAAGAAACCTGAATCATGGAAAAGAAAGTTTTTATTGAGAAGTTCCGGGAAGCGCTTGAACTCAGCAATCTCACGCTGGATGAAAATACACCGCTGAAGTCAATCGACGGATACGACTCCATGTCGGTAATGGCCATTATAGCCCTTGTCGATGAACTCTTCTCGAAAAGGCTTACTGCCAAGCAGCTTGCCGAAGTTAGCAATATTAAAAACCTGATGGAGCTCATCGGCACGGATAACTTCAGTTAATGCTTTCAATGAACCAGCAATTCTCCTTACAGGGTAAAAATATTCTCATTTCAGGAGCATCCTCCGGCATCGGCCGATGTGTGGCCCTGTTTTGCAGCAGGGCCGGGGCTAACATTCTCATGCTCGGCAGAAATGAAAAAACTCTTGCTGAAACCCTTGGCATGCTTGAACCGGCGCGTCATTCACTGGCGGTGGTGGACCTCAATGATTTTTCCTCCTATGCTGATGTCATTGCCCCCTTTGTTGAGAAGAATGGTAAGATATATGGCATTGTCCATTCCGCCGGTATCGAATTTTCGGGTCCCTATAACCTCACCAAACCCCAGAATTTTCAAAATGTTTTCAATATCAATGCCGTTGCCGGGTTTGAACTTGCCAGGATCGTTGCTTCTAAATTCAGCGATCCAGGTTCCGGTGGAAGTTTTGTGTTTATCAGCTCCATCCGGGCTCTCTTCGGCGTCGAATTTGCAACGGCCTATTCCGCTTCAAAAGGGGCTGTGATCGCCGCTTCGCGATCCCTTGCGCTGGAGCTCGCAAAAAAACATATCAGGGTTAACACGATCTCCCCTTCCCTGGTGCTCACCCCCCTGCTTGAAAACTACTTTGCCTCCCTTCCTGAAGAGACCATCAGGAAAATGAAAGAACAACATCCCCTTGGCTTCGGGATGCCCGATGATGTCGCCAATGCATGCATATACCTTCTCTCGGATGCCAGCCGCTGGATGACCGGCAACAACATTATCCTGGATGGAGGATATTCTGTCCGTTAGCCTTTGTATGTGGGGCTAAAAGTATCGTATCTTTACCCATCGGGAGCGCACCATGATTTTCTCCGTGTTAAGGTGCCCTTTTTGGGTGATCAGGGTAAACCATTGAAACTGCTGTGGCTGTGGGTACTGATCATCAGATGGTAAGAGTAAGATTCGGAAGGATATGATAAGTTTGTAAAAAAGAGAAAAAGTTAGAGGATAGGGGCTGGTAAAGACATCCCCTGCGCGTAACTCGTAAATCGTTCTGACTTGAAAAGAAATCTTTGCATCGTAGTCTTCCTGCTGACCCTGTTTTTCACGGGTCAGGGCCAGTCCGTCACCAACAGCGGCACCGATTTCTGGATTGCCTTCCCGCCGAACACGAACCTTTCCGCCACGCTTTCGATTTTTATCTCTTCAGCAACCGCCACCAGCGGCCAGGTGCAGTCGGCCTACCCGGGAGTGAACCAGGGCTTCAGCGTGGTTCCCGGAGTAGTCACCCAGTTTACCGTGCCCAGCGGCGCAGCCCTTTCACCCGGCACCGAGAACAAGGGGATTCATATCACATCGAACGACCCGATTTCGGTTTACGGACTGAACGAGTACAACATGTCGACCGATGCCTACATGGCCCTGCCTACCAATGCCCTGGGCATGGAATACCGGATCGTAAACTACCTGTGCTCGATCCCCAATCTTGCAACCGCCATCAGTGTTGTGGCGACGCAGGATGGCACATCCGTTACCATATGGAACCACCAGACAGGGGCAACGACCAATATCACCCTCAACACGGGGCAAACCTATTATCTCAGGGATCCCGCCTCGATGCATGAACTTACCGGGTCAAGGATCCAGGCAAACCACCCCGTTGCCGTTTTCGGCTCCAATGAAGCCACCGTGATCCCCCTATTTTGCAGTGCAGCCGACCACATCATTGAAGAGATGTTCCCCTATTATTCGTGGGGTAAAAATTTTGTAACCGCCTTTTTAGCCGGGAGGGACAACAGCGGCGACTATTTCAGGATCGTGGCGGCCGATAATGCAACGGCCATCAACATCAACGGCACACCGGTGGCGACCATCAATGCAGGCGGTTTTTATGAGACCTCCCTGGCCGGGTATAACCAGATCACAGCCTCAAACCCGGTGATGGTGGCCCAGTTTGCTAAAAGTGCCACCTGTGCAGGCAACCTCGGCGACCCCTTCATGATGCTGATCCCGCCTACGGACCAGTTCCTGACCAGCTACACCATCTGCAATGTAACCATGGCCCAATTGACCCAGGTGCAGCACTTTGTCAACGTGCTGGCACCCGGCAATGCCCTGGGAACCATATACCAGGACGGGGTGCCGATCCCGGCAAGCTCCTTTGTCCAGATCGGAACGACCAATTATTACGCGGCACAGCAATCCACGACCGGCGGTTCGCATACCTTCAGCAGCACCATTCCTTTCGGCGTTTTTGTGTATGGCTGGGCATATGCCGAATCATACGGGTACCCGGGGGGAATGTCCCTGTCACCCATCGCCTCCGTCGACACCATTACCCTGCTGCCTGATACTGCCTACGGCCAGTTGAATGTCACCAGCGTGTGCCTGATGGCCAATGTCAAAGACAACCTCAACAACAGTGTCGCGGGAGCACTGGTGAATTTTCACGTAGGCGGCATCAATCCCCTGCTGGGAACAGCCTATACCGATGCGGCCGGCAATGCCCAGTATTGTTATACCCAGACAGGCACGATACCCGGGACGGATTATGTTTACGCCCAGGTTCTCAGCATCAAATCAGATTCATCGGTGGTCTTCTGGAACAACGGGACTCCCTGCGTAAACCCCGCCGGCGGAGGAACGATCGCCGGAAACCAGAGCGGCTGCGGAAGCTTCACTCCTGCTTCGCTGACCAATATCCAGCTGCCTTCCGGTGAGTCGGGGACACTCGAGTTCAAATGGCAGGAATCGACAACAAGCGGGACAACCGGCTTTTCCGATATTCCCGCGAGCAATTCCCCTTCCTACACCCCCGGCACCATTTCGCAGACCACCTGGTACAGGCGGATCGCCAGGGTTGACTGCAAAACCAGCTGGGCCCAGGCTGCAATATCCAATACGGTTGTCGCAACCGTCAATACCCTCCTGCCGGTTTCGGTCACGGTATCCCCTTCAGCCACTGACATTTGTTCCGGAACTTCCGTTACCTTCACCGCAACACCCGGAAACGGAGGAACGCTGCCCGCCTACCAATGGAAAATCAATGGAAACAATGCAGCCAATGCAAACAATGCAAGCTATGCCTATGTCCCGGCGGATGGCGATGTGGTCACCTGCGAACTAACCTCGTCCGAAACCTGTACCACGGGCAACCCGGCAACATCCACCCCGGTGGTAATGACGGTGCATCCCAACCTGCCGGTAACCGTGTCGGCCGCGCCATCGCAAAACCCTGTATGCACGGGTACCCAGGTTACCTTCACGGCAACCCCCGGAAACGGAGGAACGCTGCCCGCCTACCAATGGAAAATCAATGCAGCCAATGCAGCCAATGCAAACAATGCAAGCTATGCCTATGTCCCGGCGGATGGCGATGTGGTCACCTGTGTGCTTAACTCTTCAGAAACCTGCACATCTGGTAATCCTGCAATTTCCAACCCGGTTGTCATGACGGTGCATCCCAACCTGCCGGTGACCGTGACGGCCACGGCATCGCAAAACCCGGTATGCGCCGGTACCCTGGTGACCTTCACGGCAACCCCCGGTAACGGAGGAACGCTGCCTGCCTACCAATGGCAGGTCAATGCAAGCAATGCAAATAATGCAAACAATGCAAGCTATATGTATGTGCCGGTGAATGGTGATGTGGTCGCCTGCGTGCTTACCTCTTCTGAAACCTGCACCACCGGCAACCCGGCAACCTCCGCGCCGGTCGCCATGACGGTCAAACCCTACCTGCCTGTCACCGTGTCGGTTTCGGCATCGCAAAACCCGGTATGCGCCGGTACCCTGGTGACCTTCACGGCAACCCCCGGAAACGGAGGTACGCTGCCTGCCTACCAATGGCAGGTCAATGCAGGCAATGCAAACAATGCAAACAATGCAAGCTATGCCTATGTCCCGGCGGAGGGCGATGTGGTCACCTGTCTGCTTAACTCATCGGAGACCTGCACCACGGGTAACCCGGCAACCTCCGCGCCGGTCGCCATGACGGTCAGAAACAACCCCGTGGTCACCTTTTCACCCTGTTTTGATACGGTTACCGTCACCGGGGCCAAACCCATCCGGCTGCGGGGCGGACTTCCCCTGGGTGGTACCTATTCGGGAAACGGGGTCTCATCAGGGTTCTACGATCCTGGCATCGCAGGAGCGGGCACGCATGCGATTACCTATACCTATACGAACGTGGCATCGTGTGCTGCTTCAGCCAGTTCCTGGATTCACCAGTTCACGGCTTCAGCCTTCACCTGCGGCAATGTTTTCACCGACCTCCGCGACGGGAAAACATACCCGACCTTCCACATCGGCAACCAGTGCTGGATGTCGTCGAACCTGGATTTCGGAACACAGATCCCGGACATCATACCGCAGTCCGACAACTGCATCCCCGAAAAATACAAAGCTCCTTTACCTGCCACGCCGCACCCCACCTTCTACCAATGGGATGAATTGATGCTCTACAGCAATACCGAGACCTCTCAGGGACTTTGTCCCCCCGGGTGGCACATCCCCTCCGCTGATGAGTGGGATGCGCTGCTGTCCTCAAATAATGGCGCCGGCCGGGCAGGATGGCCCTTGAAGGACCTGCTGCTGGTCAACGGGTTTTATTCATACCAGCCTGGTTTTCTATATCTGAACCACACCTGGACATTCACCATGGGGCTTTACGCAGGTTCCATGTACTGGACTTCGACAGCCTCCGGCCAGGAGCGTGCAATTGCACGGGGACTCAACGAGTTTAACCCGAGTGTATCCATGTACGTTTCTTCACGGGGAAACGCTTTTTCAGTCAGGTGTTTGAAGGACTGAACCGTAATTTAATGGGCTCAACGGACACTTTACCAGTCTCCGGCTGAACAGGTTGACCATTTCACATGATTGATTGTCAGAAGGCTGAAAACACCCGGCATCATGGCTGTAAGCAGGCATATGAGGTGGTTTTTTCCCCGCGACGCCTTTCAGGGTGATAAACGCCACCCTGATCCATGAACTCATGTTGTCAGAACAGGAGTTCCCCGGGGGATACCGCTAATCCTTCAAGGGAAGCCAGCTTCACCGCGGCATCGCCGGTGAAGCAGAACCATTCTCGGAAACAAGGCTGTAATAGAGCTCCTCCAGTTTTTCATGGGATCGTTCGATCCTGTACTTTTGGGAATTCTGGTAATATCGCTCCTTTGCAATCGTTCGTTCTCCGGGATGTTCGATCCAGTAGTCCATTTTAGCCACCAGTTCCTCCAGATTCCCGGAATCAAACAACGACCGCTCATCGATAGCAAACTGGCTGGTTGCGCTTTTAGGGCTGCCGGCCAACAGTAACGGCATGCCGCATGCCATCGCCTCCAGCACGGTCATCCCCTCCACCTCCACCGTTGCGGCATGGACATACAGGTCCCCAAGGTTGTAATAACGGACCAATTCCTCCTGCGAAAGGGTATAAAACACCGGCCTGTGCGGCAATGTGTTCCCCAGCTCCCGGAGTTTTTCCTGATCGGGACCCTCACCTGCCAGGATCAGCTGGATCCTGTCGCGAAACCTGGAACGGCCGACAGCCCGGATAATCAGATCCTGCCGCTTTTCAGGGGCGAACCTGCCAACCGAAAGCACGATGAATTTATCCTGCATTTCCGGATCCCGTTCTATCTCGCGTGGTCTGAAAATGGGCGGGAACCCGTTTGACAGGATGACACTGGGGGCCTTCAACCCGTACGACTTGAGCTCTTCTTCTGCAAACCGGGTCGGGCAGATGACCAGGTCAGACCTGTTAAAAAGGTTCCTGAGCCAGAATTTATAACAGTAGCGGATGAACTGCTCCGAATGGATCCCGGCATTCATCGCCAGGTGTTCCGCCTGTATATGGAAAGTCGATACCACCGGAACATGAAGTTTTCGGGCGATTCTGACAGTGTTTATGCCCAACAGGAACGGGAACTGGACGTGTACGATATCCTGCTCCCTGATTACCTTTTGCAGTTTGGCCGGCGAGGGAACGGCCATCGGTGTGTGCATCCGCTGCATCACCTTTTTGAACCCGAAGGGATAAAATTCGGGCAGGATTACCTTCCCGGGGGCAGGTGAGCCCGTGGTGATCACCGATACATCGTGGTTTTCCTTCAGGAGTTCAGTGAACCTCCGTGTTGAAATGACCGCTCCATTCCTGGAGTCGTCATAGCAATCGATCACCATGGCAATTTTCAACCGGTTCCGGCTTAAATGCTGTTCCACTGTGAATCTTTGTGCTAAAGATAATACAAATTGATAAAAAGCGGTTGAGATGGATTGCTCTTCCCGTGCTGTTTATTTACAACTCATTAAAAACCATTTAAATAAAAATGACCGGATAAGGATTCACTGTTGATTATCAGCCCGTCTCACCGGCCGAAGGCTGAACTTTTCAGACCCTGCAATTTGTATTAAATAGAATTTGATTAGGCACCATTTTACCAGTAACAATCCTGAAGCCATCCCCTGCCTTCAAAAGGACTGTCTCAAAGGTAATCGACATCCTCTTTTATGACTATATCTACTTTCTTTTTCTGTCACAAAAAGCAGCAAAGAAAAGTCACCGCTGCATGAATGTCATTAAAAATCTTCGTCGTTCGCTAAACTGCGGAAACTCGTCGCTCCGCTCCCTGGACAGTCAGCAGTTTTATGCTCATTCCCCGATTTTCTTAACGTGACTTTCACGAGGCGGCCAGTCTGCTTAGCCTGGCTTATTCCAAAACGATGACAGTTCCTGGCAATGAGGGACTTAATCCACCAAAATAATCAACTTCCGATTCTGTGTTTTTGGTTGCCATCTTACAAACTGAACTGGTGAAATTCCGATGATTTATTCGAAAGAGTTATCATTAACGTTGTTAGGGCCTTGCGATGGATTCCTTGAAAATCACAGCGACACCAGCGTTAACTTCTGTGCTTCGGTCATGGATACCATGCACCAGGAAACGGAGTGGGGAGGCGGCACGATGTACACCACCCTTTATGACCTGAATGCAGGAACCATTTATTTGTATTTCTTTCATGATTACACGCATGTTGTAAAATACAGTTTGGCGCAGGAACTTAAAAAGGGCGGTTACAGCCTGGTGATTCCCGAACTGTTCCCGGAGAATAAAAAGGGGATTGATTTCGTCAACACCTGCAACGCGGTCAGCAATGAGGTCGACCTGTTGAACGATGGCGATCTGACAGGTGATTCAATCCGCTTTCGTGAGGTAACAAACACCCTTTTGAGGAGGGATAAAAGGCTGGTCGGGATCTTTGCGGATAAGATTGACGATCTTGGCGAAAGGTGGCTCGAAAAGGAGAATTACCATGCCGCCATCCTTGTTTTTACAATCAATGTAACCGTGTCGCCCGGTTCCCGGAATTCCTATGACAGGCTGGCCTCTGCCTGCATGAAGAACAAACAAAATGCACAGGCAATGACAGATTACGAAAAATCTGTAGCTTTGAATCCCGATAACCAGCACGGGAAACAACAAATAGAACTGCTGAAAAACCTGTTGAAATAACCCTTATGGCCTCTGATAAAAGTTTTGTCGAATTCATCGCCGACCAGGTTGAAACTGCCGGACAGATCACCTACAGGCAGATGTTTGGCGAGTATGCCTTGTACTGTAATGCCAAGGTTGTTGCCCTGGTGAGCGACAACCGGCTCTTTGTAAAGCCGACCGAAGCGGGAAGGGCCTTTATTGGCAATGTTACCGAGGCTCCGGCATACCCCGGGGCGAAACCCAGTTTTCTGATAGACGACCGCGTTGAAGACCGGGAGTGGATCAGCCACCTGGTCAGGATCACCTGCGAGGAGCTGCCCGAGCAGAAGATAAAGAAGCGGAAAAAGTGAGCCTTTGCAGTACGGGCCCGGCCTTCAATATACCATGATGATTGCACCCGACCAACTGGCCCGGATGGCCAAAGCAGCCCGGCAGGAGCATGCGGCCCTTGTGAAGCGGCTCTGCGCCACAGGCAGCCGCAGGCTCGACGAACGGGTACATGCCCTGCATGAGGCGGTGTTTGACACCCTCAGCTGTCTCGACTGTGCCAACTGCTGCCGCACCCTCGGGCCCAGGATAACCGATGCCGACGTGCAGCGGATAGCCGCCTTCCTGCGCATAAAGCCCTCGGGGTTTGCCGGGCAATACCTGGTGGTGGATGAGGATGGCGACTATATTTTCAGGTCGATGCCCTGCCCCTTCCTGGGCGGCGACAACTACTGCTCCATTTACGATGTAAGGCCCCGGGCGTGCCGCGATTATCCCCATACCGACCGCCCCCGGGTTTACCAGGTAATGGCCCTTACGCTGAAGAACAGCGCCATTTGCCCTGCGGTTTACGAGATCCTGGAGCGGTTGAGAAAGGGGTTGTAAAGGGTGGATTTGGAAAACAGTCTCATTTCTTTTTGGCAGGAATGAAAACTGTGACCTCGTTTTTTACAGGCCTTAGCGTTTTGAGATAAGTAAAAATTGCTTTCAGGTCTTCGTCTGTCATGCCGCCATACATAGTCCAGGGCATGATGGAATTGAAATTTCCGGGTTTAAGATGCGTATTCAATGTTGCCGAATCAGAATGCATCCGGAAATAATGAATGAACATCTCGTCTTTCAAAGCGCCTATCCCGGTTTCTTCATCAGGGGTAATATTGCTGGATCGCACGATTGAGCCGTCGAGGAATGGAAATTCCCTGCCTCCGCTGAATTCAGCTCCGGCAACCAACCTGCCGTCTTTGATTGGAGAATGGCAATCAACACACGCTGCAGCGGTCACCAGGTATTTCCCATAAGCTGCAACCTTGGTTTTTGGAGGCAGCTTCGTCAAATTCGCTTTATGCGGCAGCGTGTTGATGATGAAATTCATAGGAAAATCAGATACCGATTCAGGAACCTTGTTTTTAACCGGGGGCAACGTGCGCAGGTAGGCAATGATGCTTTTAATGTCATCCTCATCCATCATTCCGTAATAATGAAACGGCATCACCGGGAATATTGCTTTGCCTTTGCTGGTCACTCCTGTCGTGATGGCCCTGAAAAGTTCCCCGTCGGTATGATTCCCGATCTCTTCAGGGGTAATATTTGTGGCATAATAAACTCCGGGGAATCCGAATTTCCTGTCAAATATTTCACCGCCCATGCCGAAAGTCCCTTCAATCGGCGGACCGCTGAATCTTGACCAATCGCGTTTAGAATGGCAATCGATACAGATTGTCACATGTTTTGCAAGGTACTCCCCCCTTGCAACTCGGTCGGGAGTAATCTCAATTTTCATGTCGGGGGAGGGCCCGACATTTGGCAGGACAAATTTTAAATAGCAGGTTGCAGCAACTGCAATCAATAAAACAACCACGGCAATTCCCAAAAATATTTTTTTCAACATCTTCATAATGAATGATTTTTAAAGTTAAAATAAAAATCTTCCGATACGGTTATCAGAAATATAAAGAGGGATGATGTTTAGTTCCAGGATAGCGGTTGGCAGGAAAAAGACAGAAGCCAGCGATTTCAATCGACCCTGTAAAAGTAAGATATTTTATGAAAAAGGAAATATCACCCGAAATTTTTAAACCTCGATGGAACGTTCCATTATTGGCAATGACAACCGCCCGGACTTTTTATATAAAAACATCAACCTCGCGGGGATTAAGACCAGGTCGATTGAAAATCCGGAAAAGCTTTTTATTAAGTTTGCAGGAAAACTATCACCGGACCGCCCAAACTTACGTTGTTAATTGAAAACTTACCCTTTCCATTGTAATATGCCATTGAAAAACATCCTTGTTTTTTTCCCGGTTCTTTTGTCCCTTTGCCTGTCAGCGCAGCCGAACCGCTGGGTTCTGACAGACACCCATACCATAAAATGGACGATTGCCGATCACCTCCCGCACACTGATCACATTGAAATGAGCGGCAAACAGGTCTCTGCCGTGATCAGGTATGGCGTTAATGCCGACAGCTCTTTTTCCCTTAGCAGGGATATTGTTTGGCCAATGCTGCGGACCATACCAAATAATACGCATGCGAGTTTAATCCGTTCTTTCAACCTTGATCCGGTCACCCTGCTGGTTGTCAATAAAAAATTGCTCCTGCACGAAAAGGTTTATGAAATTGTCCTGGACGGGAAAATCACTGTCAAAAGCACATTTGACGGGAAAATAGACCTTGCCAGGACACTCTTTCCATCGACCACCCTCCCGGCTTTCTGTGAAAAGTATGAACTGAAAAATATCGGGCAAACATTGGTGACACTGGAGATCCCTGATGTCAAGGTACTGAACACCACCGACCCGTCTGCGGGTGTTGACGGCAGCTATCGTGTTGTTACGGGCTCGTCCGGTCATGGCGTGTTCCGGCTTATGCCAGGTGAAACAGCCCGGTTTTACCTCTGTTTCGCTGCATGGAAAGAGGACCGGGAGATCATCGGTCCCGATGTTGAAAATGAATTGGCAAAGCGAAATACACTGATTTCAGAATTTTCGGACAACCTGGTGCTTGAAACCCCTGACCCGGTTTTAAATACTGCTTTTTCCTTCGCCAAGATCCGTGCGGCCGAAAGTATTTTCCAGACCAGGGGCGGACCCATGCACGGGCCCGGGGGACTCAGTTATTACGCCGCGATCTGGGCCAATGACCAGGGTGAATACATCAATCCATTCTTCCCCTTCCTTGGATACAGGTACGGGATTGAATCCGCATTGAATGCATACCGGCACTTCTCGCGATTTATGAATGACGCTTACAACCCTCTTCCCAGCTCGATCATTGCTGAAGGGACCGACATCTGGAACGGGGCAGGTGACAGGGGTGATGCAGCCATGATCGCCTATGGTGCTTCCCGGTTTGCCCTTTCACAGGGCGACGCTGTTATCGCCGAAGAACTCTGGCCCCTTATCGTTTGGTGCCTCGAATATAACCGGCGACATCTGAATGCCGGGGGGGTTGTGACATCCAACTCGGATGAACTGGAAGGGAGGTTTCCTTCGGGAGATGCCAACCTCTGCACCACATCCCTCTATTATGACGCCCTGGTCTCTGCCGCGTATCTCGGCAAATCACTTGGGAAAGAGGGTAAAATGGTTCTGTCGTATAAGAAAGAGGCGGAAATACTCAGGGAAAACATCGAAGGATACTTTGGGGCCGATTTCATGGGGTTTCAAACATACCGTTATTATAAAGGCAATGACAAGCTGAGAGCCTGGATATGCATCCCGCTTACCGTCAACATCTTCGATCGCAGCCGGGGAACCATTGATGCGCTTTTTTCCCCTGAACTGTGGACTGCCGACGGCCTGGCCTCCCAGGCCGGGGACAAGACCTTCTGGGACCGTTCCACGCTCTATGCACTCAGGGGGGTACTCGCGGCCGGGGATACAAAACGCGGCCTCGAATACCTGCAATATTATTCAAACCGTCGGCTGCTTGGAGAACATGTTCCCTATCCTGTTGAAGCCTGTCCCGAAGGCAACCAGCGCCACCTGTCGGCCGAAAGCGGGCTTTACTGCCGGGTTTATACAGAGGGGCTGTTCGGCATCCGCCCGACCGGGCTCAACTCTTTCACAGTTGATCCACACCTTCCCGAAGGATGGAAGTTTATGCGGATCAGGAATATATCAGGATTCGGGACGAAATTCGATCTTGAGGTGACTTCCCAGGATGGTAAAAGAAGGATCCTGGTTAAAAAGAGAGGCAGGATCATTCTTGATAAAGTGCTCAGGTACGGTGAATCTGCAGCCGTCAGTTTTTAGAAAAAACACTATGAAAAAAGAAATGTTAACAGGCACAATCCTGGTGATGATGTCGCTTCAGGCCATCTTCGGCCAGAAATTCGGCGACCTTGCGGCAACTCCGCCGATGGGCTGGAACAGCTGGAACAAATTCGGATGCGAGATCAACGAAACGATCATCAGGGAGGTTGCGGATGCAATGGTCAGCAGCGGACTCCGGGATGCCGGGTACAACTTCCTTGTGATCGATGATTGCTGGCAGACCGGCAGGGATACCAACGGAGCTGTCGTGGCTGATCCGAAGCGTTTTCCCTCGGGAATGAAGAAACTCGGAGAATATATCCATTCAAAGGGGCTGAAGTTCGGCATTTATTCCGACGCGGGAACCGCAACCTGCCAGGGAAAGCCCGGGAGCAGGGGCTATGAGTTCCAGGATGCGAGGAGCTATGCCGGCTGGGGCGTTGATTACCTGAAATATGACTGGTGTGCCCATGGCAAGCAGAATGCCGAAGCCTCCTACACGATCATGCGGGATGCCCTGTACAAGGCAGGAAGACCCATGATTTACAGCATATGTGAATGGGGAACCAACAAGCCGTGGGAGTGGGGAAAGGAGATCGGTCACCTGTGGCGGGCAACCGAAGACATCATCAACTGCTTCGACTGTAAAAATTACTGGGGCGGGCTTGGCGTTGTGCAGATTATCGACCTGATGGCCGATCTTGGCAATTATACCGGACCAGGTCACTGGAATGATGCGGATATGCTCGAGGTGGGCAACGGCATGCTCACGTTGCCGGAAGAGCGCCTGCACCTGAGCATGTGGGCCATGTTCTCATCGCCTCTTATGGCCGGTAACGATGTGAGGAACATGTCGAAGGAGACCATAGCCATCCTGACGAACCCGGAGGTGATCGCTGTTGACCAGGATAAACTGGGAATCTCCGCCATCCGATGGATGAAGTACGGGGAGCTGGAGATCTGGTTCAAGCCCCTCGAGGGCGGAGATTTTGCCTTCTGCCTGATAAACCGCGGCAAAGAGCCTGTGCCGTTTGACCAGGATCTGAAGACAACCATCAAGAAGATCTTCACCATTGATGACACCTTCCTCGTAAGGGATCTCTGGAAACACCAGGTGACCGGGACCACAAAAGAAAACCTGAAGGGGATCCTTGATCCCCATGATGTAATGCTGGTCAGGCTCCAGCGAAACAATTCTTCGGGGAAATAAAAAGGAATGAAATTTGACTTTTTATACGCATAGGTGTTTTTAACCTCTTTGACGATACCCTGTTTTATTGGTTACATTTGTTCTCCTTTCCATCGTATTCCATCCGGCCCATAAAAAACAAATAATAGGAGATGA
>SESG01010589.1_pt1 | contig 70869 bp, 62 predicted proteins | sample 3171421 | NCBI WGS metagenome assembly SESG01 (sample SAMN10866946, study PRJNA518727) | freshwater metagenome | biome: subpolar coniferous forest; feature: holomictic lake; material: water; isolation source: holomictic Lake 227, 6 m and 8 m depth | place: Canada: near Kenora, Ontario | collected...
GACCTCTTCGCGGACACCCTTGATCTCCTCATTATTTATTATTAATTGGGCGACAATCTGCTTGTTGACAACTATTAGATCACTGAGCAGTTCCGCTGCTTTGTCCAAGCGTTGATCAGTTTCACCTTCGGCGACCATCTTTTCAAATCTTATGAAGTCTCCCATGGCTGAAGTGTAATTAATTTCGATGTCATGCACATAGATCAGAGAATCTTTGATCCTTAAATCATTGATAAAACGCTCCAGGGCAGACTCATCACCTTCGGCCACAACCTTTACTCTGTTGTCGGGAAGGTTTTGAACAAATCCATTCAGTCCAAGGAAATTTGCCAGGTTTACTACCTTTGCTCGATAGCCAGTCTTCTGGACCGTTCCTGAGATAAAGGCAGTCAGTCTTCTCATCCATTTATAATTTGTTTCTTACATTATATCTCTTTGCCTGGGTAAGACAAATGCTAAAAGCTGTCACCCATCGGGCTGTCGCTCTTGGACACTGAAATCAGACGCTCCACGCCGCCGTTCTCCATTATGAATGACACCACCGCGGCTGGCACCAGCCCGGACCATTCGCCGTTCTCCCTAATCAGCTTGCGGATGGCTGTACCGGAGTACAGGTCTCTCTGGTACATGGGCGGCTTTCTTATCTGAATGCCCGCTTCACCGATGAGCAGAACCACCAGAGGATTATTGGAATAGACCACATCAAAGCGAGGCACCATGGATTGCAGGTGAGAGGCCCATACCGAGTTTCGTTTGATATCCTGCAAAGGCGTGACGATGCAGCGCTCTCTCAGATCGCTTTCGCTTAAAGCTGCATAGATCATCTCCATCCTCTCGCCGCCTGTGAAGGGATTCTCGGAAGTGTGGCTCTCCTGGGCGCTGCCGATTACTATCACAATCTCCTCTACCTCCTTTGCGATCTTCTCCAAAACCGCCTGATGCCCCAGGTGATAGGGCTGGAAGCGCCCAATGTAGAGTGCGCGCATGAACTTCAAATCCACCTACTTGCCTATGACCTGCTTTCCAATCAGCTTAATGGCGTTCTCCTTGTTGGGGCCGATGGGCGAGCCCACCACGATCTGAGTGACGCCGGTCTGGAGAAGCTCATCCACCCGTGCCCGGCAGTCTGCGGGCGCACCGGAGACGGAAAAGGCCTCGGTCATCTTTGTCGTCACAGCCGCCATAGCCGCTTTGAAGTCATATTTGGCAATGGCCTCGGAGATGGCCTTCGCCTCATCCATGCCTATTCCATGCCGATCTAACACGTTCTCAGGCGATCCCGCCACAATAAAGGCCACCACTATCTTAGAGGCATTAATGGCCTTGACCGGATCTTTGTCGGCGCTGAAGCTGGCATAAGCGCAAATCTGCACATCCTCCGGCTTTCGGCCCGCCTTTTCCGCCCCTTGCCTGATCATGGGCACGGCGAACTTGAAGTCCTCGGGATGGGAGGCATTGATGAGCACGCCATCCGCTATGGCTCCGGCCAGCTCCAGCATCTTCGGCCCCTGCGCGCCGATATAAATGGGGATTTTGCTGGTGGCAAAAGCCATCTGCGCGCCTTTGAAACCGGCCTGGTTCACCTGCTCGCGAGCCAGGAAAGCGCGAATGGCCTGGACAGATTCCTTGACCCGGGTGAGCGGCTTGTCCCAGTCGATGCCCATCTTTTCGAAGGTGGCTTTGTCTCCTGGGCCTATGCCAAGGATAGCCCGCCCGCCGGACAGCTCATTTATGGAGGCGATGGACGAGGCGATGATGGCCGCATTCCTGGTGTAGGGATTGGTGACGCCCGTTCCCAGTTTGATATTATTGGTCATCATTGAGAGCACGGCTAAAGTGGTCCAAACATCCCGGTTATTATAATGATCTGTGATCCAGATATTTTTAAATCCAGCATCCTCTGCCAGCTTTGCCATATAGCCGATCTTCAAGACCGATTCATCGGGCACAAACTCAATTCCAAACAACTCAAATCTCCTCCAGATCGATGCGGTCCCCGGCCTTGAGACAGAACGCCTCGGCAGCATTTCCCTCGTTGACCGCAATTTCTGCAAAGCCATGGCTTCCCAAGGTTATAAGCGGTTCGATCCGGCGCGCACATCCTAGGGCAGGATGTCGTGGGCAATGTCCACGAAGGTGATATCTAAAAGGAGCAAAAGTAGGTGAGCAGCGTTATGATCGTCATCACGTGTTTTTCACAGGCGATTTTTCAGCAGATCTTTCACGAAGCCTCATATTCAGCTCTTTTAAGTCTTGCTTGTACTCACCTCTAAGATCCAATTCATTGGCCAGCTGGCAACATTTCAAGGCCCTTCTGGCAATGAGCGAATCCCCCTTTGATTGGGGATTACATAAATTCATTTTGCATTCGTATGCCATAGCTAGATGCAAGTATGTGTAAGGTTTTGCTTGTTTGGAGACGGATTTCTCAAGCCAGTCTATCGCTTCATTCACGAGACCCAGATTATAATATATCCAGCCAATGCAATCATCGTAATCGGCGTTCAAGCAGCACAACCTCTCAGAGGATATTTTTTTGCAATTAGGGTCATCACTAAAGTATTCCGGGGAGTCGATATATTTTATAGCAAGACCAGCATTATCCAAGGCAATACAAGGATTACCATTGCGTTCCAGGCATGAGATAGATTTACCCAAGCAGGCCTTGATTATTATCTCCTTGAAAAAAATAGGATCATCATATTTTTCACCAGGAATGTCGCAGATCTCATAATCGTCAAGGTCTTTTCTTTTCACGATTATCAGATCGAATAGTCTTTCCGATTCATCGAATGACTTTGCCTTAAGATAAGCCTGAGCAAGTCGTAGAGCAATTATGAGCGTGTCTCTGTCAGAATCTATCTTTGCAGACCTAACATTGTAGAGAATTCTGAAATGCGGTATTGCTTTCTTGTATTCACCCATCTCATAATACACTTTGCCAAGCCAGTAACGAGCCACACCCCTCTTTATTATCAGAGATTTATCATAAATCCTTAAAGCCTGACTAAGCTTATCACAGGCATTTGCCAGGATTTTCTGACGGTGCTCTTTATCGCCGCATTCATTTGCCTGTTTGAGATACGATCGTCCCATCTCGACCAGGATGTCAGGTCCGTCAGGCTTCCATGATTGGGCATAGTCCAGCTCTTGCAGGCCAAAATCAAACTCCTCCAGTTTGCAGAATATACTGCCCAGTTCACTGCGCTCATCGTAGCCCAGCGGGTTAACCATTCTTCCTTTTTGGGCTCCTTTGAGGGCATCGGACATTTCATTTCCCAGTTCGCTCTGCGATCGAGAGAGCAGCGTCCACAGGCTTCTGCTTTTTATATCCTGAGGACGCTCATCCTTTAATAGCTCAATTGCTTCCTGGAAGGCCTTTTCCGCTTCTTTTGGCTTTTTCATCTTGAGATAAAGCTGACCGGATTCAATTAAAAGCTGAGAATATTCTTGAATATACAGAGAGTACATTATTGATATTTCTTTTTTAATCTTTGAAATATCTGAATTAGATAATTCATTCTTGTCTTTAAAAATATCATTGATCTCACTAAGCGTATTTATAAACTCGTCCACATATATATTTAATCGATCAATTCCGCAATCTTCAAGGAGATTAACAGATTGGATATACACCGTTCCGCACATTTTTGAGGCTTTTTTTAATTCATCGATAGCAATTTTATTTGAGGATTTGACTATTTCGTCGGACGTGTTGATATTTTCAATGGTTTTTTCTTGTATTATCGTTAAGATCGCTTCTTTTCTATGAGAACCTTTCGCGAGTTTGATGCCAACAAAATTGCAGTCAATAGCATAGTCTCGATTTAGATTAAAGTTTATAAATTTATATAGATCCAATTTACATTTTAATACATTTCGAGCATCAGTGAGATATGCCTCAGACTCTCGATTTTTGTCTAGATATAGTTCATTAAATAGAGCATCTAATTCGGCTCCTGCAAGTACAATGGAAATAGAGTCATTTTCAAGATGCCTTTTTGCATTTTCTATTTTTTTATCAAAATCACTGATGAATTTAATCTTATTTATTTCAAGAATTTTAATTGAATTATTTATGCATTTTCTAGCTTGGTCCATTCTTCCCAAATTCAAATAGTGTCTATGTCGATCAAATCTCTCTCTTGCTTCTCTGAAAGACTTATATCTATAATCATAGTATAGATATGATAGATAACCGCACGAATAAAGAATCTGTGCTTTTTCCCATCCGTTGGTCGATTTGACTTCACATTTCAAATTATAAATGATTTCTTTGATGTAGATTTCATAAATGTTCTTAGTTTCATCACGATCATTATCCATCGAGTCTAGATCATCTAATATTTTGATTAATGTCGCGGAAGCTTTGGCACGTTTCCAATCTTGAACGATATTCGTATTTGTTCCCGATCCACCTTTATCAATTCCGCCACATTCAAGCACCATCTCTAGACAAGTGATAATTGAATCGCCTTTATTGGCATCATCCTTTAATCTGGCTAAAAAAGAAGCGTTTTCCAGACGATGACATTGATCGCCCATCTTCATTGACTCATAGACTTTTGCTACCACATCTAAGGCTGCACTGCATGCATCAGGACCATAAACCATGATATTATCGCATATTTGAAACGCTCGTTCTTTGTACCCTAATTTATTAAAGACACACCCAAGACAGGCCTGAAATCGGGCATCTTCTGGTGCCATTTTTGAGCCAAATTCGAATATTTCTCTAGCTGTTTCAGGGTCCGAATGCAAACAATAGGCTTTGCCAAGATAAAGATGTAAATTGGAATCAGAGGGGTTCAGGCTTATGGCTTGTTCAAGAGACTTTCTTGCATTATAATTATTTTGATTAAGCAAATACAATTCAGCCAAATCAATTAAACACTCACTAACCAGCTTCCTGGCATCAGATACATCATCCTCCCAAAATTCTGCTTCAAACAATGCCAACCAGGAATAATACGCCGACTTTTTGCAGTACTCTAACGAATCGGCCAGAGTGTAATTTTCTAAAATAGATATCTTCGGGACCACAGAGGTATCCTTGCCAGTTCTATCTGCACAAATAAGCGCTCGTTTATTTTCGTCGATCCTGGCCAGATGGCTCATGGCATCTCCTTTCAGATTATATGCTTTTGCGAGACATTGGAAATCCTTCCAAATGAAGATTGCTTCTTTCAACTCAATTATATAGTCGCTCAAATCAACAACTTTGGTATACTGTTCTTTAATCGTCTTCTTGCAAAGGGCAAGAAGCTCATTATCATGATACGAATGAGAAAGCTCCTCTTGGTCTCTTGCTCTATTATAAATATTAAGCCCCAGGGCATAATATGCCTCCCATCCATTGGGATTTTTCTTAATGGCCCGGGAGAACGCGACCTCGGCAGAGTCGAGCTGCTGAAGCTCGGTATAGACAACCCCTAAATTGTAATAGGCTTTAATGGAGTCATCCTCCTCTTCGGCAGCGTTGATGAAGTACTTCTCAGCATCCTTTAAGTAATATAGTCGTTTTTTGATAGAATGCAGACAATCACGATAAGCTCGAAGACCTTCATTGAAATTCCAAACCGCCTTCCAGGGCACCACTTTACCAGGTTCCCCAAAGGCCAGCTTTGCGAAAATCCGGTGTGAGAGCTCATCGACCATATCGTCAATAGTTCGGGTCTCTCTTTTACCATCCAAGGATGGCTGCTCATCAACAACCCAGCTATATGGCTCACTTCCCGTCATGGTTGCAGTCAGGTAAAAGATATCTCCGTTCTCCTTCGTTGTGTCTTTAGTCTGATGCAATCCGATAGTTATCCTTGGTCCCTGCATCAAGCGCCCGATCATACCAGTGACGGACCCCATGGGGATGCTTATTGGGCCTAGTCCAATCGCCGATTTTTCGCTGGTTGAACTCTTTAGAATTTCTCCTATTTCCCCCGATTTAAGAGTGGCTTCGACAGGCCTGCCTGCTCCGGATTCTGATCGTATGGCGCGTTGCTCATCTACATCTCTGTATAATTCGCTTATCCTATTGAGATTTGTTGCCAGTAGATCGGCCAGACCACTAAGACTAGGTCCATCTTTGTCGGCACCCTTTGCAGCGTTATCATCCGTTTTGGTTTGTCGCGGGAGAGAATTTGTGAAATCTTCCGCCTCAATTGACAATTGATGGGATGCTTTCATGACAAACAATATTACTTCTAAAAGAAACCAGATTACTAGGATCTTCTCCCAATGAAACCAGATAGTTGTTATTATGCTTGATATCATTGCATAGAAAAAGTTATCTCCAAAATAATTCCAATATAATATTACTCCCTTTGTCGAATCCATATTGAGCAATAACCCATCAAATGGTCCGTCCAGCAAAGATCCTTGCATATACCTTGCACCAAGATATGTGACGTTAGATATGGCCCCGTTGATCTGGGACGTGCCATCGATTACAATTCTTGAGCTGGATGCAATCAGGATATTGTAGGCTTTCTCCGTCAACCAGACTATGATTACGACATCTGCTAGCCTTATTACTGGTGCAGGGCATCCACTAGCCAAGAAACGGTAGATCTTTCCCAGCCATCTGAATATCCACAATAATAAGAATTGGGCAGGGGAGAAAATAGTATATCTTGAAACAAATAATATAATTCCGAGAAGGAATAGTATTAATAAAACGAAGACAATGGATGCGCCCAGCATTGCCCATAGAGAAAATTGTGATAAGTCTTTGGCTCCTCCAAAGAACAGGTCTAATATGGTTTCTCCAAAGGCCTGGTCAGCCATGCGAAGAATGAGGAGCGAAATTAGAATAACGTCAATGCCAAGACAAAATACTATAACGGAAGTTGACCATTTCTTATGCAATGGCCTAATATAGATAATAATGGCTGGTATTAATAAGATTATTAGGATGAGAATTGGCGCATACGTCAAAAATTCCGGCATATCTAATAAAGTTGTCGCTTTTGCTAGAAAGCTGATAAATGCACTCGCAATGATCAATGAACTCACAAAAAGAAAGAAAACCGTTGAAGCCCCATTCCTTATCTTCTGCATAGTTTTTCCCCATCAGATAATTTTCAACGAAAGCATTTTTGATATCTTTAGGAGATTCTCATTATTACGTCTTCGTTGTTTTACTATATTTAATTTGTCTAAGACCTTTGGAATGACAAGGCAAGCATAAATTAGAGTAAAATATACAAAAAAACTAATTATTTATCCTCAATAGAAACTACATCTGTCGACCGACCCACAATGATCTCGTCATTTCCTTGAAAAGAGGATACAGTACCCTTGATCCGGACGCGATCGCCTAAATTCACCTTGTCTTGAATCTCTCCAGCCCCTGCTTTTGATGGAATAAAAATAGGCAGAGGCGTTGAGTCCAGCCTGATAATTAAGTTACCGCCACTCTTGGTAGGATTCTTCTCCAGTACCAGACCTTCCACAGAAAGGCTTGCCTCTTTCTTCGTGCCGGAATCATCATTATTGAGGCCGGCCAACGCATCGTCTTCAGGGCCAAAAGACCAGAAAGCCACCGCCAAAGATCCCAGGGCCATGAGGAGCAATACTACTACTATCTTCTCCTCTTTTTGCATCCTCATGATCTGCCATCCAGCGCCAGAGCCAAAGCTAGGGCGCAAGCTCTGCGCGATTATGCGAAAAATGTTATATTATTTTATTTTTTCTCTTCCGGCTTTGCCCCAAAGCGCTCCTGCCAGCCCTTCTCCAGGTTATCCAGGCAGATGTCGCATACGCCCTTGTATGCGCCCTCGGGGTAAGTGAGGTTGTGGACGGGGGCCTTTATGGGAAAGAGCAACGGTCGTGCACGGGTACATAGTTCGCAATCAGCCATTTAATTTCATCTCCTACGAATTGGTGGATGTAGCTTCTCATGTTTAAGTTTTCTGTCCAGGGCAACATATCTCAAGGGCGCAGTAGTCCTCCATTCCCCTCACAGTCTCCACGATCTCCGCGACCAGCGCCTCATCCACCTGTGCGAGCCTCACCCTTCGCACCACATTGGTCACCTCAATATCGGCCATGACGATCTTGGGTAGAGTGCTGTGCTTGAAGCCCTCCACCACGCAGAAGTTCACCCCCTCCGCCTCCAGTTCAACCAGCGCGGATTCAAGGTCCCCTCGTTCCCGCGTCACCTTGAGGCGCGCCTCTCCGAGGCCGATGACCACATCCGCTCCGGCATCGAAGTGGCGCTTGGTGTCGCCCCGGTCCACAGGATGACCGGCCATGTTCTTGATGGTACCCACTTTACCGTGCTTGGCCAGCGACGCCACCAGGGCGGCCACGAGAGTGGTCTTGCCCGTCTTCTTGGTTCCGACTACGGATATTACTTTCATAATTGATTCAGGCGCGCAGCAGTTCAATTAGAAATCTCGCGAATCCATTCAAATCAGCCACGCGCACGTTCTCGTTAAGGCCGTGGATATTGCTCTCCAGTTGCCGGCCTACCCCAAAGACGCAGGTAGGGATCCCGGTCTTCTCAGTGGCATAGGCCTGATCCAGGCTGCCCTGCGCTCCGGATAGGCGGGGGAAGAAGCCCATGCCTCTTTGCACCGCTTCCCTCACCTCCAAGACCCAGGGGTGATCCGGATTTACGCTCATGGGCGGATAGCCGGGATAAAACTTGAGATCAAAGTCGATATCCAGCGGTTTTAGGGTTCTCTCTATCTCCGCCATAGCTTCGTCCATGCTCTCTTCCGGTATCACCCGCCGGTCGCCGCGCAGATTGCAGCTATCCGGCACAATGTTCTCCTTGACGCCCCCATTGATCATAGTAATATTGAGGATGGGCATGAGGTTCTTCTTTCCAACGGCTTCCAGGGCGGAGCTGGCGGGCAGAAGAGATCTTCTGGCCTGCACTATCTTCTTGAGATTCATGAGCGCGTCCATGACGGGTATCGATCTCTCCACGGCATTTATCCCCAGGAAACTGGAGCCGCTGTGCGAGGATCTGCCGTGCACAACCACATCCCAGTGTATTATACCGTTGCTGCCTATCACTACATCATCAGAGAAGCCGTCCATGCAGAGCATCAGGTCTCCCTTCACCTGGCCCAAATCGGTGAGATAGCACAGGCCGGAGTAGCCGCCCACCTCCTCATCCGTGGTCAAAAGAACCGAGAGATTGTACTTCGGCTTGCCGCTCTCCAGGAGCGCCTTCAAAGCGGCAATCAGAGCCGCAATCGATCCCTTGCAGTCGGAAACGCCCCGGCCATAGACTCTTCCGTTCTTCGCTACCGCCTGAAATGGGTCAGTTTCCCAGTTTCCTTCTGCCGGCACCACATCCAGATGGGCATAGATCACCAGCGTCTTTTCCGCCCCCACAGAAAGGTCGGCGCGCAAATTAAAGCGATCACCCACTAACTGCCGGTCACTGCATTTTGCCGCGAAGACGTCCTCGGGCATGACCATCTTTTGCGTGGCAAAGCCCATCTCCCGAAAGATGGGGACGAGCCAGTCCACAATCTCCTGATAATTGCTGCCCGGAGGGGCGACGGTCTTAAAACTGATGATTTTTTTTAGCAGGTCCATGAGGTCGTTGGGATCGGGCGAGGGGATAATTTCGGGCATCTTGCATTCCTTCATAAAATAGACCTAATAAGCCCTGAGGGCATATTAAATGCTTTGCGAGATTGCCAAAAGCGGACGAGGATAATAGCTGCGATTCTTGCCATCCTTGTTCTTCTACCTGAAAAAAGAGATGCATGCTAAGCAGTTTGCACGCATCGCTATACCGTCATTTCCATTTGTGTCATAGGCCCATTGTATCCGAGCTCGCGTGCCTTGGTATAGGCTGCTTTTGCCTCCGAATCGCGGTGCAGCATCCTTAGAGCCATTGCTTTATTGTACCAAGCATATTCATCTTTTGGGTCTTTCTTGATGGCCTCATCATAGTACCGTATAGCTGCGACGTATTCACCTGCATTATAATGGGAATTGCCCTTATCTATCATGTTAACGCTATCCGTTTGGTCTATACTGCTCCCTCTATTGTATGATTGAATGGCCTCATCGTACTTGCCCAGGTTATCGAGAGCAACTCCTTTGTTGATCCAGTATAATGGTTCGGATGAATTCTGCCCGATAGCTTCATCATAAGCTTTGACGGCCTCGTCATACTTGGCTTGGTTGTAGAGAGCCACACCTTTGTTGTTCCAGTAACTAGGTTCAGATGGATTCAGCTTTATAGCTTGATCATAGGCTTTGACAGCTTCATCGTACTTGCCCAGGTTATCGAGAGCCACGCCTTTGCGGTTCCAGTAACTTGGCTCAGATGAATTCAGCTCGATAGCTTCATCATAGGCTTTGATAGCTTCATCGTACTTACCCAGTTTATCGAGAGCCACGCCTTTGCTGTTCCAATAAATTGGTTCAGATAAATTCAGCTTAATAGCTGCATCGTAAGCCTGGACGGCTTCGTCAAATTTGTCTTGGTTGTAGAGAGCAATGCCTTTTAGGTTCCAGTAACTTGGTTCGGATAAATTCAGTTTTATAGCTGCATCGTAAGCCTGGATGGCTTCTTCATATTTGTCTTGGTTGTAGAGTGTTGCTCCTTTGTTGATCCAGTAACTTGGTTCGGATGAATTCAGTCTGATAGCTTCATCGTAAGCCTTGATGGCCTCGTCGTACTTGCCTTGATTGTAGAGGGCATTGCCCTTGATGTTCCTGTAACTTGGTTCGGATGAATTCAGCTTGATAGCTTCATCGTAAGCCTTGATGGCTTCGTCGTACTTGCCTTGATTGTAGAGAGCATTGCCCTTGATGTCCCAGTAACTTGGTTCGGATGAATTCAGCTTGATGGCTGCATCGTAAGCCTGGATGGTCTCGTCATATTTGTCTTGGTTGTAGAGTGTTGCTCCTTTGTTGATCCAGTATAATGGTTCGGATGAATTCAGCCCGATAGCTTCATCATAAGCTTTGACGGCTTCGTCGTACTTGGCTTGGTTCTGGAGAGCCACGCCTTTGCGGTTCCAGTAACTTGGCTCGGATGAATTCAGCCCGATAGCTTCATCGTAAGCCTTGACGGCCTCGTCGTACTTGGCTTGGGTGTAGAGTGTTGCTCCTTTGTTGATCCAGTATAATGGTTCGGATGAATTCAGCCCGATAGCTTCATCATAAGCTTTGACGGCCTCATCGTACTTGCCAAGGTTATAGAGAGCAACTCCTTTGCGGTTCCAGTAACTTGGCTCGGATGAATTCAGCTTGATAGCTTCATCGTAAGCCTTGACGGCTTCGTCGTACTTGGCTTGGTGATCGAGAATATTGCCTTTGTGAATCCAATAATTTGGTTCAGATGGATCCAGCTTGATGGCTTGATCATATGCCTTGACGGCTTCGTCGTACTTGGCTTTGTTATAGAGAGCCACGCCTTTGAGGTACCAATAAAAAGCCTCATCCTCATTGTTCCGGAAATGTAGAGCATTGCCGTTGTCAGTCCAGGAACTGGCATCCTTGGGATTGAGCCTGATGGCCTCTTCATAGGCTTTGAGGACCTCGTTATAATTGATGGTATAGAAGTATAGTGCATCGCCTTTGTTGTTCCAGTAAGCTGGTTCGGATGAATTTAGCTCAATTGCTTTATTATAACACACTAAAGACTCATTATACAGGCTCAAATTAAAAAGAGCACTGCCTTTATGACACCATGCCACCGCATATGACTGATTAAGCTCGATGGACTTGTTGTAGGCGTCGATGGACTCATTATATTTACCTGAGTTAAGAAGCAAATCGCCTTTGTTTAACCAATCTTCGGCAGTCTGCTGACATTGTGCTGATGCTATCAATGCCAGCAAAATGATGAATGCTACATGGATCAACTTCATAGATTCTAAGAAGTGCTTGAGAGATATATGCTTTACTTACTATCCGGGAACTGGAGGAATTGGCAATTATGCAACCTCTGCTATGGTATTTGACCGACCAAGAGTCCAGAGTCTCCTTTCACTCCCGATCGCGTACATCATAAGACTCCGAACAGAATAGTGGCTCGGCATTGGAACCACAGAAAATACAGCCGTTAGCCTCATACTCATCCGAACTCATGGTATTGCCACAGATCAAGCATTTACGGACTGATGCCGGCTCCTGGACCATTGCTGGGTCCCGAAGTGGGCAATAGTCTTCGACATTCAGAATGCACGGCTCACCGGTTCGGGCTTTGGGATGCTGGCAATAGCCAAGAAAGCCGTCATCCTGGTCCTTCCAATAAATGCATTCTTCGTATTTCTGTGGCACTTTCACCATTTTGGTCTTCCTATCTGATGAGGCTCTTTCCATCAATCGCTTTCGGTTGGGGGATATGCAGGAGCTCCAGTGCCGTGGGCGCAATATCTGCCAAAATACCATCCTCACGCAGGCTGTACTTTTGGCCGTCATTTATTATCAGCGTGAAGGGCACGGGATTGGTGGTGTGAGCGGTATGCGGCTGGCCGGAGGTCAGATCGATCATCTTCTCTGCATTGCCGTGATCGGCAGTGAGCAGCACGGCGCCACCCTTCTTGAGGATCTCATCCACAACTGCGCCCACGCATCCGTCCACCACCTCTACCGCTTGCACAGCGGCCTCGAATATGCCGGTGTGGCCCACCATATCGGGATTGGCGAAATTGAGGACGATGAGGTCATACTTGCCGCAGTCGATCTGTGCCATCACCTCATCCCGAACCAGGAAGGCGCTCATCTCCGGCATTAAGTCGTAGGTGGCCACTTTGGGAGACGGTATGAGGGCGCGGTCTTCTCCAGGATTGGGTTCTTCTTTTCCGCCGTTAAAGAAGTAAGTGACATGAGCATATTTCTCCGTCTCGGCAATACGCAGTTGCCGCAGACCAGCTCGGCTTATCACCTGGCCGAGAGTGTCGTCCAGGTTTTGCAGAGGGAAGGCAATGGGCACGTTTAATGTGGCATCGTACTGAGTCATGCAGGTGTAAGAAACCCGCATCGTTTTCACGGCAAAGCCCTGAAAATCCTTATCAACAAAGGCTCTGGTTATCTCGCGGGCTCTGTCAGGCCGGAAATTGAAGAAAATAATGCTGTCCCCATCCCTAACCCGTCCATTTTCGTCTACCAGAGTCGGCTGCAGGAATTCATCATTCTCGCCTCGCAGGTAGCCGTTTTCCACCGCTTCCCTGGCTGTAGCGGCTCGCTGCCCCTCGCCAATTGTGAGGCAGCGGTAGGCCTTCTCCACTCTCTCCCAGCGTTTGTCCCGGTCCATGGTGTAGTAGCGACCCGAGACGGTTGCCACCTTGCCCGTGCCGATCTGCTGGAACTTCTCCTCTAGCTCCTGCAAATAAGCGAGCGCACTTCGGGGGGGCACATCCCTGCCGTCCAAAACAGCGTGCACATAAACATCTTCCAGGCCCATTTTCGCAGCCATCTGCAAAAGCGCATAAAGGTGAGTGTTGTGGCTGTGCACTCCGCCGTCCGATAAGAGGCCGATCAGATGCAGCCTGGCCCCTTTTGCTTTTTCCATAGCCTGCAGCAAAACCGCATTTTCGGCGATAGTGCCCAGCTCAACCGCCAGACTGATTCTGGTGTAGTCCTGGTAGACGATCCTGCCGCCCCCCATGTTGAGGTGTCCAACCTCTGAGTTGCCCATCTGGCCGCGCGGCAAACCCACAGCCAGGCCCGAAGCGGCCAGAGTTGTGGTCGGGTAATTCTTCCAGAACCGTTCTAAGTTGGGCTTATGCGCCTTGGCTATGGCATTGCCCTCAACTATTGGGCTTATGCCGAAGCCGTCCATGATTATGATTGCTAAGGGCTTCATTCTAAAAGTGTCATCGTAACCGCAAATATATTAGATCTTTTCTTTGAAACCCTCTTCTCCGATGAGTGGAACGAAGATCACGCCCATCTTCTCCTCCACACAAAAGCCGTTCTTCCTTGTCACCAGATAAAGATCCTGATAGTCCCGGCCCACAGGAAGGACCATTTTGCCGCCCACCCGCAGCTGCTGCTTGAGCGGCTCGGGAATCCTGGGAGCGGTCGCAGCCACGCTTATGCGGTCGTAGGGGGCATGCTCCGCCAGGCCCAGGCTTCCGTCGGTCTCGATCATGGTCACATTGGTTATGCCGGCGTTTTCCAGATTCCTTTTGGCCATCGCTACCAGCTCCGGCATGCGCTCCACAGAATATACCATGCCAGTGGAGCCTACCATTGCCGCCATTACCGCGGCATGATAGCCGCTTCCTCCCCCCACCTCCAGGACGGTCATTCCCGGCTGCAGATCGAGAAGATCGCACATTATGGCCACCATGTGAGGAGCGGAGATGGTCTGGTTCAGGCCTATGGGAAGAGGTGTGTCGTCGTATGCCCGGCTTTTGAGTGCAACAGGGAGAAAGAGCTCTCTTGGAACCCGCGACATGGCTGATATGACAGATTCTTTTACGCTGCCCTGCAAGCTGTCCAAGAGTAGCTCTCTGTTCAAAGCTCTCGACCCCAAACTCGTTGTATGTCTTTGGCCTCAGCCATATCGGCAAAACCCTCGCCGCGCAGCTTCATCTTAACGATCACGAATTTGAATCCTTCCACTTTTCGGGCTTCCCCCACCTCAAAGACCTCATCGCCGGAAACGAGGATCTTGAACGAATGGGTATTGCCGTTTCGATAGACAGATATCTTGAGGGGCACATCGTCCGTGGCCCTTGCCCAGACGGCCTTTACAGTCTCAGCAGGAGCACTGCTGACCCTCCGATCCGTCTCCAGAGATGAGATTTCTGTCATGACCACATCTTTGGCGGGATCGTCCACCAAAAGCTCATCTCCTACGTGCAGCACATCTTTAGCCGGGATTCGGATATAGTATGGCGATGATTGCTCGTCATTGCTCACTATGACTTTGAGATTGACCAGCCGCTCGCGCTCTACCTGCACGGAATGAACCGTCTCGCATTCTTCGCAACGCACTAGATTCTCCTGGCCGGATTTGATCATTGTATGCTCAGTATCGGCACCACAGGTAGGACAGAAGATCTGATCATCAAGCATAGCCTATAATTATTCCACGGAGTATTTAAAGTATGGCGGCCTAGCGCCCTAGGCTTTCCGTCTGCACGCCGCAAATGAGCGCGGGCAGGTCCAGAATTGACTGATTCTTAGGATTTTTTGATGATCGCATCTATTTTTAACGAGGGAAAAATTTTTTAATGAAGACAGATTATCTAAACGTATGAAAGAAGTTATTAAAGAAAACCGCTCCGCCCTGGATCGCGGCATGGACGAATGCTGCAACATTGCCGAGAGCATGATCGAGGAGATTCATATGATAGCATTGCCCGAGTATACCACCGCATCCTCTGCCAATAAAAGGCATAAGGGATCGCTTAAGGAGAAACTTCTTCACCAGATAAGAGCTGCGAGGAAAGTGGCGATAGTATGATCCGATAGTAATTATACTATTATTTTATGTTGGGGGAAAAGTCCAATCGTGATATATTATGATTTTTCTCAGACAATCAAACATTCAAATCAAGAAAAATTATTTTTAATATGTTAGGCGAGTTCTTTGTTGCACGAAAACTATTTATATTAATCTAGTTACTAATTTAGTTGTGGACACTGACTCTAAAGCCTGTTCTATCCCGCAATCATGCTCTGAGGTGGAAGTAGACCTCAAGAGACTGGACCGCATGCTTCAGGCAGCCCACCGAAGTTCCATCGACATAAAAGACAGCTATGATTTTTACGTCCTGGCCTTAAAGGAGTTCAACAAGGAGAACCTCTCCGAGTCATTCCTCTACTGCGACCGGGCCAGGTACGAGCTTACCTCTGCCATCAACGATTCCAAGATCAAGATCAAAGGCTCCCGGTTTCATAGCCTGCGCACCCTCTCTTACTTCTTCAAGCTCTACGGGCTTTATGCCGTGATCTTTGCCTCTCTGGCCATCATTCTCTTCAGCTTTTTGATCACCAGATTCTCCGAGGTGAGCGTTCTGGGCGTGCCCCTCTGGTCCTCGTTCTTCGCGGGCCTGGGCTCCTCTGCCCAGATAATGACGGGGATTGCCGACGACCTGCGTCGCTATGGTATGGCCTCGCGCTACAAGAGACTCTGGTACATGGCCATACCGCTGCTGGCCATGGTCTTCGGCTTCATGGCCTATCTGTTCGTCAGCTCCGGCTTTATCGCCATGGACGGCAGCTCCCAGAGCCGGGAGTTTTCCATCATGTTCATCTGCTTCTTGACGGGATTTCTCACCAAATGGCTGATCAACCGGCTCTCGCGCATGTCCAGAGACATTTAGAGTTAGCGGTATCATCAGGAACAATGTTTAGGACAGCATAATATTCAGCACGGCACCGCCACGTAGATGTTGTGCTTGTTGCTCACAATCTGCACCCGCACGCTGCCTAGCTTTATGGGGCAGTCCACCACCGATACGACCCGGTTTTTCGCGACACCTAATTGTTCTCCGCTCACCCAACCCGGTGCCTTGATCTCCACCCAGGTCTTCTCTTTCTTCTCAAAGACCGTGGGGATCACGGGCCGCCTCTCAATCTTGAAATCCTGGGCCTTGAGGCGAAGGGGAATGGAGAACTGCTTCTCCCATTCGCTCATGCTACGATTGTAGAATTGCCACCAGTTCTGGGCCTTGACCTTACCTGGTGATCGGCCCAGCCGGTAGTGCTCGAACTTCTGGATTCCCAGGGGCGGCCACCTCTTTCCCGCGCCTATCTCCTGGGCGAAGCGGATAAGCTCTGGCATATCCTCGTCGTTGATGCCCGGAATTAAAACGGGCGCAATCATGAGGTCGATCTTGCTTTCGGCAATGCTCTTTGCCGACTGTTTTATCTTTTCGATGTCAAAGCCGGGCATGCCCGCCAGAAAGGCCGCTTTCTCCGGCTGCAGAGAATGAATGGAGAGGTTGATCCTATCCAATCCGGCCTCTTCCAGTGCCCGGATTCGCTCTTCATCAAAGAGAGTGCCGTTGCTCTGCATGGAGACAACGCTAACCTCTTTTATGGCCTTGAGCCGCTCTACCAGCGGCACGATATCCGGATAGAGCATGGGTTCCCCAGGTGAGTCGATGTGGCATTCAACCCCCGGCCCCTTAAAGGGAGCGATCTCCTCCACCGCCTCCATCAGATAGTCCAGCTCCACCTGGTAGTCTGTGACGCGTGACCGCGAGTGCGGGCCCGCATCCACTGAGCAGAAGGGGCAATTGAGATTGCAGCCGCAGCTCGGCCTGATCTGCAGCAGGCTGCTGCCCCGATCGACCACGCCGAAGTAGATGCACCCCACCAGGGGGATGCCCGATTGACGAGTTATGTGAAAGAGCGACATCTGAGATCCTTTGCAATCTACAATTCCAGTCTACGCTTTTAATCTCTCCTCTTGGACGGAATTAAAGTCTCCGCGTCCGTCCTCTGTGTGCTCTGTGCCTCTGTGGTATAATTTCCGTACCCGTGGGTTTAATTATCGCTGGCAACGCATTGAGATGGCGTTTGTCTCTGGTTTTCAGGAGTTTGTGCTTTGGGGCAGTTTGCGTTTCCTCCTGCCGTCTATCTGCCGGAGTGCCGCGCACGGGTGTTGCGCGCGGAAGTGCTCGGGCGCCCTCAACGTCAGGCGGGCTTTGAAACAATACGATGGAAGACGTTGATGAGATTGGAGGCTTTATGGAAAATATGTTTTTTAGTTTAGAAAAGCTACGACCTGGTCATGCGAAGGTGCTCGCAGGCAATGGCTCCCGCCTGCGGGTACGGGAACGAGCCCGCGTCCCGCGCGAGTACGGGCGGGCGCGTGGAGGGCTGTCGGAAAAATTGACTCTCTTCTTTTATGATCCAAAATCCACTTTGGTCGTCGTCTCCGTTCGTTCGTCCTCTGCGTTCTCTGCGACTCTGCGGTATAATTTCGTAACCCCCAGAGTTTGATTATTCAGCTACTAATATTAACCGCAGAGACGCGAGAAGGTGCATAGGCGCGAAATTATGTGGTGTGCCTAATTCCCAAGTCAGGATATGACCGCCGTTCCGTTCTCCAGCCGCACCCCGCTGGCGCCGCCCAGCTTGACCACAGGTCGCCCGGAAGAACTGCTCCTCACCTCCGTGCCAACCTCGAATGCCTGCGGGTCCATATCCTGCGAACTCCAAGCTTCCTCCCTTCTCTCCAGCGACCGCGTCCCCTGGCTCAGGACCAGATCCACCAGATGCACCGCTGAGACCTCGCCCAGGCTCCTGAAGAGCGCGGGATCAAACTGCAGCAGCATTGTAACATTGCCGGCGTAGAGATTGCTCTCTACGATCTTTTCTCCTACTTCGTCGCCGGCGTCATCCACAATGATGCCCTGCAGCTTGTACCGGCCGGGCTTGATGACAGTCACATTTACCCCGATGACTATGGCGGAGCGGGTCGTCCGGTTGACATACTCGCCGGTCAAATAGGCGACTGGTGGCTGGAACTCTTTTGGCTCCCGGTTTATGATGATCTCTTTGTCGAACCGATCGATGTAGCTTCCACTCTTATCGTAAAGTATCAGGTTTTGAATTCGTAGTGGCCCGCACTTGCCATATCTCCAAATATCGGTGCCGCTGGCGTTGACCATTATGCTTCCGCTCTCTTTGAGCAGAAAGCTGCGATCTATTGTTCCAATCCAGTTGCCGCTGCAATCGACAAGCACCCCGTTTAGCCGAAACTCTCCGGGCGCTGTGATGTTCAGGCCAAAGTCCAAAGTCAGGTCGTCAAAGAGGCCGTCCTTGTCGCGATCAATTGCCTTTTCTTCTGTCAGGCCCGTCAGCCTGCTGCCTGCTATGGTCACGCTCACCGGAATCTCAAAGGTGTGGCTGTCTGAAGAGATTTTTATGTATCCATCCAGCCTGGGAAGCCATGTACCTTCTGGTATGGTGAGATTTGCCTCCACCGTCCCATTGGAGTCGCTCTCTAATCGCTCTGGGCCGCTGGTTGTGATCCAGGTCCACTCTTCCTCTGCATATTCCTTGACACGAACTCTAAAAGACTCTCCCGACTCAGGAACGTTGTATCCGTAAACCTTTAGCGTCCAGTTGCCCAACATAGGATTGCTGATTTCCACAGGACCGATATCGCCCGTTCCCAAGGCCACGTTCTCCTCGCTGGCAGTGCCCTTGGGATTCTCGAAGACAAGCGCAACCTCGCTGTCGTTGCTGCCACCAACTGAGCTTAACTCTGCCGAGATCTTTTTTGTACTCTTTGTGACATTTACGGTTTTATTCCATGTTTCTTTATATCCCACATGGCCCTCAAACTCCCGGATAGTGGTGTTCTCGATCACCCCGCTATAGCTGAGGTTTTGCAGAGACCGTCCAAGGTTCCTCAGTGCAAACTGAGTCTTCGTGCTCGTGCCGGCAGATGCAGACTCCAGACTCCAACGTATAGGTGAAGTCTCCAACTGAGATCGTTCTACCTGCAGTGTGTAATTGGCCACCTGCGATGCATTTTCACTATGTACGGCAATAAGCCATTTTCCCGATGACGGGCTCTGTATCTTCTTTTTCTCTTGCCGGCTTATCTTCTCACCGGTGTAATACTCGCTGGTGGGGGAGAGCAGGAATAGGTCCAGGTTGGTGTCCTGCTGCCACTTTAGAGATGCTTCAAACTCAGTGGTTCCGGGCTTCATCTCCAGATAGTAGTAATGCCATTCGTTTCCAATAAGTGATCCTGTCTTATTGGCTACTCCCTGGGAGATATTCAAGGGCATGGCCACATTCACGCTGATGGGAATCTGGAGAAGATTCTCATTTTCTTTTGAGAACTCAATGGTGCAGTTATAATGCCCGGGAAGGGCATCCTGCGGCACAGTAATCGAAGCCGCAAATACAAACTGATCGTTGGCCAGAATCGTTTCCGGCAACGTTTGCAGGCTTACCCAACCGGCTACATCACCCTGCACTGAAGTCTTGAGGTTTTTGATCTCCTTATCGCTGAAAAACACAAAGCGCAAATTCCAGTCTTCATCGCCCGGAGCCAGAGCGTATATTTTCTTTTGCGGCCTGTCTGCGCCCGTATCCAGCCCCACATATACTCCTTTTCCTGCCGGCAGGTATGCCCAGCGACCTGCCGTCCAGCGATCCGGAATCGCTCCACAGAGATTACTATTATTACTATTATTCAAAAGTAGATCATAAGAAGAAAGCGCATCCAGCATTCCTGCGCCTTGATAGTACTCTTCGTAACTTTCGCCCAGGGTGCTATCCAGTTTTTTTGCTCCCCGGGTCATGACCGCTTTGACGCCTGCCGCGCTCAGGTTTTTGTTGGCCTGCAAGAGCAGTGCAGCCATGCCCGACGCTACTGGTGCGGATAGGCTGGTGCCCGACTCTTGAGAATAATAAATATCTACGGATTTCGGCCTTTTCACACCGACGGGCACAATGGAGATGATATCAACGCCCGGTGCCACAACGTCGGGCTTGATCCGATCGTCCCTGGTGGGCCCTGAACCGGAAAATCCGGCGATGTGGCCCTTCGCATCCGTGGCTCCCACGGTGATAACCTTTACACCATCACCCGGGGAGTCGATCAAGCCCGGCGGAAGAGCCAGGACGATTGGGACGAGGAGATAATATACATCCTTTTTGGCCCCGTCGGTCTGGGATAAGTCTGCGGGTGTCCCCCGGCCAACCTGGCGGCTTGTGGTTCCTGCCACCTGGCCCCCTGTTTCACTGCTGTTGCGGTTGCCTGCCGCCACACAGACCACGACTCCGGCACCTGCGGCATTGTCCGCAGCCATGGTTATGGGCGGATTGGTCTCGCCCAGATTTATGCCACCCAGGCTCAGGCTAAGGACATCAGCCCCATTGTAAACGGCCCACTCAATTCCAGCGATGATATCCGAAACTTTGCCGTCCCCTTTGCCATCGATTACTTTGACACTGATCAGCTTTGCTCCGGGAGCAATTCCTTTGTATTTTCCATTGGAGGCCGTACCTGAGCCGGCAATGATTCCGGCCACCATTGTTCCGTGTCCCAGCAGATCGTCTGCCGTAATCTCATCTGCCAGGAAATTCTTCTCGGCTACTACCTTGCCGATCAGGTCAGGGTGATTTTTATCTATCCCTGAATCGATTACCGCCACGGTTATTCCCTGACCGTCGATCCCCTTTTCCCAAAGCTTGTCCGCCTTTATAATTTGAGCAGGAGAAATATATTTATCCAGAGAGAGCGATTCATCCAGAGATGCGTTGTCGTCGAGTGAAGATATTTGTGTTCTGCCATCAAAATAAATTCCCGATACCAGGTCGCTTTCTGCAATCTTTTTTATGGCAATCGCCGTAGCCTCTCCTGCCAGACCGGGGATGAGACTATACCGGTACCTAACCGTGAGGTCGTTAGAAATGAGGTTCTCCGGGATAAGACGGTTTGGATTGGAAGGGACGGCCGATTTGAGCATCACAATTACAGGGATCTTTTCCGCATGGATCAGTCCATCCCCTTGCTTAGCGAGCAGGTGTGAAAGCTCTGGATCGATCTTCTGATCGGCAGTAGAAGGAAGCTTTGCTGCCTGTGCCAAGGAGAAAGCGGTCAAAATTAAGCAGATAATAATTAAAATATTTCGATTCATATAGATCCCTGGTCCCTACCCTAAAATCAGATGTAAGTAGATAATGCTAAATAAACCTGTGGTACTTCTAGGATTGATGATGCTGGAATGGCTGGTTTCCTATCTGCTCTGGATTAGCTTGGTTCTACTCCTAGCATCGGCCCTGACCAGGATCAGCCGTATCGCAGTTCCTGGATGGGCCCTCTTTGCCTTCTTCTGGCTAGGCCAGATCGAGCATTATCTGGCCATCGAGGACTACTTCAATGTGGCCCTCTTTTTAGTGGCAGGTCTCTTGAGCTTCTACATGGCCTGGATTGTTATGAACAGGGGCTTTTCATCAAAGGCATGCTATTGGGCGAGCTATGCGGCTGCCGTCTGTGGAATTATCTATTTTCCATTTGCCGAAATACAGGTCCTTCAGGTATGGCTGATTGGATTTACCACCCTTGTAACCGCAAAGATGCTACAATTCCTCTCCGTACCCGTGATCATGGAGAGCTGGAACATAATGAGCCTCAACGGCCGGTCGGTGCAGATCATCCTGGCCTGCACGGCCATTGAGAGCATTGCCCTTTTTGCCGGAGTGATTTTGTCGGTTGAGGCACCACTGGGTCGCAAGCTTGCGGCGCTGGCTGCATCCACATTCTCCATATATCTCTTGAACATTGTGAGAAATGGATTTGTACTCATGGCCTACGGATGGAGCTGGTTTGGGGAAGGCAGCTTTGATATCGCTCATAATATAATTGCCAAAGTAGGATCGACATTAGCGCTCCTGGCCATATCTTACCTGGTATTCCTGCTCTTGCCGGAGCTTTTGTCAATCATTGATGAGCTGGCAGCAGAGATCAAGCCTGGAAGAGGAGATGCAGCATGAAGCTGGCAAGAAATTCCACCGCATGGATATCGGTGCCCATGTTTCTCAGTGCTGCGCTGGCCGTAGCAGGACACTGGTACATGACGGGCGTTGCTTTAGCTGGATTTGTTTTCATGATATTCTTTCACCGGGACCCGGATCGCCTTCCGGGGGGGGAAGGCATGCTTTCGCCAGCCGACGGAAAAATTATTCAGGCCACGCCGCAGAAGATTACCATCTTTATGAGTCCCTCCAATGTGCATGTAAACCGAGCACCATTGGACGGAGTGGTGCGCGATATCGAATACAGGAAAGGCACCCACCGGCCTGCTTTTATGAAGCGGGCCTGCAAGAATCAGCAGAACAGGATGTATTTGGAGACCGATGACGGTGAAATGGAGCTATGCCAGATAACGGGAACTCTGGTCCGAAAGATCATCTGCTACGTTCAACCCGGTGATCAGGTCTCGCGAGGAGAAAGAATTGGCATGATCCGTTTCGGCTCGAGAGTAGAAGTTAGCATTCCCTGCGGCTACAATCTGTTGGTAAATAAGGGCGACAAAGTCCGAGCGGGAGAAACGGTGGTTGCAGTGAGGAGCTCATGAATGTCTTCCGGGTTATTCGGCTGCCGGACTTATTCACGCTTTTAAATGTCGTTTTCGGATTTCTGGCACTTCTTGCCGCGGGCGGAGCCTGGGGCAGCATTTATCCCCAGTATGCCGTAGTGTTCATACTTCTGGCAGCAATGGCCGACGGTCTGGATGGGTTTTTGGCGAGAAAGGTGGGCGGCAGTCCCCTGGGCGCCAACCTGGACTCTTTAGCAGACCTGATCTCCTTTGGCACAGCACCTGTTTTTCTTGCCATCTCCGCCTTTCATCTTCCTTCCTACATTTGGCCGGTGGGCATTTTCTTCCTGCTCTGCGGGACGCTGCGCCTGGCCAGATTTAATGTCGTCTCCGGCAAAAGCGATTCGTTCTTTGAGGGACTTCCTATTCCGGCCGCCGGCATAGCTCTTTCCGCCAGCGTCCTTTTGGGCAGGCCGACACTCACCATTGTCCTCATGCTGTTTTTGGCGCTGCTCATGACAAGCAGCATCTCCTATCCCAAAATTCGAGATCTTCGCGTCATGATTATCTTGGGCGGCATCTTTCTTGTGGTGGGATTGTTCCTATTCCGCCAGCACGATATTCTTTATGCCACTCTTGTAGTCATAGCGCTTATCACTCTCTATCTGACCAGTCCGGTGGTGATTTCACGCCTACGAAAAAGGAGATAGCCGCCTTTGAGGCGGGCATCAAGCTTGGCGCGCTCTACCATCAGTTCGTAGGAGCGCCTGTAAGCCTCAAGACAGCAGCCGGCCTGGAAGAGGCCATGCAAGAAAGTATCTCCCTGCAGCCTTACGTGAAAGAGGTCCGCGTTCGCATAAACCGGCAGATGCTGAAGGAGAACTTCTTTGGATACGGCGAGCTGGAAGGGCGCATGATAATCGCGAAGGTGCAGATAGATTACGAGGGCGAGGTGGTCAATGCCAAACTGGAGTACGACGCAGAAAAGAAATATCCGCTCATGAGCTTGGTCTAGTCCGAATACTATTCGCATGGGAGCAACTGCAAATATTTCGGGCTTGGGTTGGCCATGAGGTGCTCGACCTCCCGGCCCGGCTGCTGCCGCTCGCTCACGGGCGCCAGGAGCACGCGAGTGGCTGCGCGGGCCGAGAGAAGCTGGGGATAGAGCGGATCTCCTTTCCCAAAGTGAGATAAATAAGCAATATCCAAAAGGACAATCAGATGGACCGCGAATCAATGCTCCGCCTCATCGCCGACCTTTGCCTCCGACACGGAGAGCTCGAGGGCGTGGAAGCCAAGGCCGCCCACACAGGCACCCCAGCCGACCTCTATGCTGGACGTAAACGAAGCTAGGGCAAGGTATCTGCTGCAGAAGATGCAGAAGGCGGGACAACTACGAAAAGAGGGGCGCTTCAAAGAGACTCGTTACTTGTTGTCGTGATACCGTTAATCTACCGATAATTATAAATTTTTGGTAGATCCTGACGGCTTCTGAGTGGCCTGCTGGCGGGGAGTGGAGCTGGCGGACATCCGTGCCCGGCTGCGGGAGCGGCGAGTGGCTGCGCGGGGCGAGGGAAGAGCACGGCAGAGATCCGGGCGAGTCGTGGAGAGCCAAGAGCATCTTCTGGGCCAGCTCTATCTCCAGCTTGATCTTTCCGGGCCCCTTGAGTCACCTATCTGAAAGAGCTACCTGCAAAAAGAGTTTTGTGGTTGATCGCTCACAGAGCCATTCACTCGAACTCGATTGTCCCCGGAGGCTTGGGAGTCAAGTCGTAGACCACCCTGGACACGGTGGGAATCTCGCCAGTGATGCGGCTGGAGATGCGCTTCAGAGTCTCCCAGGGAAGCTCCATCGCTTCCGCCGTCATGGCATCTCGGGAGGAGACGGAACGGACGGCCACCACCCAGCCGTAGATCCGGACGTCGCCTTTCACACCCGTGGCTTTGCCGAGGAGCGCAGCGAAGGCCTGCCAGGGGCTGAATTTCTCGACCTCTTCCTCCACAATGGCATTGGCTTTGCGCACAACATCCAGCTTCTCGGATGTGACCTCGCCCACGATCCGTACCGCCAAACCAGGCCCAGGATAGGGCATCCTCTCGCTGATCTCCGGGGGAAGGCCCAGAGCCCTCGCCACTACACGAACCTCGTCCTTGTACAGGTCGCGCAGGGGCTCAATTATGGTCTTGAATTCCATGCAACGGGGCAAGCCCCCCACATTGTGGTGAGCCTTGATGCCACCCTCAGACTCGATTCTGTCCGGGTAGATTGTGCCCTGCATGAGGCAATCGCCGCCTATCTTGCGCGACTCCTCCTCAAAGACACGAATGAAGGTCTCACCCACAATCATCCTCTTCTCTTCCGGATCTGTGACCCCTTTCAAGGCATTGAGGAACCGATCGTGAGCATTCACGCGCACCAGGCCTATTCCCTGGAAGAGCTGCTCGATTCGGTCCGACTCGAACTGCCTCATGAGCCCCGAGTCCACATAAACCGGAACCAGCCGGTCTCCGATGGCGCGATGGGCCAGCATGGCGCATACCGAGCTGTCCACGCCACCCGATAAACCTATGATGGCGCGTCCCAATACGTCGCGCCTGATTTCCTCGATGGCATCCTCTATGAAACGTTGCACATTCATGGCCATAATAGCATGCCCGGCTTTGAGAATAATAGGCTTGCGGTAATGATTCATGCTTATCTAGATGTTCTTAATATGACCCGTACATGAAAAATAGGGCTATAAATTATAAAAGAGACGGATTAACTGGCGAGATGGGAGTTTGGGGCTCGCCATTAAGACCTCCTCGGGAGGGCCTTCCTCCGGCCCTCTCGACCCAATGGGTGAATTTGCAGTCAAACCATTGTCATGAGATCGTTCCCCCTTGCTCCATCGGGCAGCTGCACTCCAGCCACTCCTTCTCCGGGCCTACGGTCTTGTTAGCCCACTTCCATCTGGCCTTGCCTGCCAGCGTGAAGTTGCCGGCCAGATGCGTATCGGTGAAGCCATTCGGCCAGTAGGCGGTGCGATCAGCCAGGCCCTGGACCTGGGCGTCTGTCTCCAGATAAGAGAGGGTCTTGCCCAGTTGCGTTTTATAGCTGAGGTTGAGACTCTTAGCCTCGTAGTATCTATCGCTCCAGCGAATGTCTCTGTAGTCGTTCTCGGCCCGCAGATTTGCTGACCAGCCCCCTCGCAGGAGAAGAGGGATACGATTTTGGGAGAGGTTGAGAAGGCCAGGAGAACTATGGGCAAGGATGTTGCGCTCTACGTTGATGCTCACCGAATTATACGCCAGTTGCTCCTCGGCCTGATAGTCACCTGCTCCATGCTCGCCGTATTGCAGGACCGAACCGATTATAGGCCGGATTCTGGTAGTGGCTGATGCAGAAAAGTTGAACTCGCCCGCCAGGATATGTACATTGTTTGTGACCAGGTAACTTTCGAATTCTGTAGAGAGCCTGCCCTCTGTGGACATAAGGCCCTTGCCAGAAACTTGGCCATCTATGCTGGCCCGAGCAGAGGGCTTAAGGCTCCTCATCTTGATCACAATCTGGCCGTGAGCGCCCGGCGGAAGATTGGGGAAGGTCCAGGTGTTGGTGGTGCCGGGATCGGGAGGTGGATAGGATTCGATGAACACCGTTCGCGGATCGTAATCCTCTTTTACGATCAGATCGGCAGGCTCTAGCTGATTATTTCCATAGGTTATGGTGTAGGTCATCAGGCCTCCCGGGGTCGCGGAAGAGGGGCCGTCTTTTACATCCTCCTTTTCAAGAGGCTCGAAACTTATTATCTCGTCGCCAATCTTAATGTAATCGATAAATGCAGATGTATCGGATACCTTGATGTCTTTATAAATCGTAATGTAAATTTTCACAATTCTCTTTCCCTCTAGCCGGTCCTTGCAGTCATCAAGACTTCCGGGAAGGAATTCTCCGTCCTTATACTTCTCATATTCCAGATCAAAACCATCAAGTTCATTCCAGGTATGATTGGACATTCCCACTGCTGAGCATGATTTTTTTTGCGAGAGAATCCTTGCATCCTGGAGATTTTTGCTGTCGTAGCTGTCGTCCCCATCGCCGTCAAAATAAAGCTCAACTTGGACAGTTCCATCGCCCGATTCGGGATATATCCACATGCTGAGCTGATCAAGATCTTCAAGTGGTAGCGGAGGGTCCAGATAGATATAGATCCGGGCATAATTTCCTTCGCTGTTTATGGATAGCTCTGCACTGCTGCCGCCATGAAAGCTCTGTCTGGCAGAGACGAAACCATCAGCATTTTTCAGATTGCTGAGATGATAATCCAGATCTGTGAGACCGGTAGAACTGAAGATACCTATCTGGGAAAAAATAATAACAATTATTATAAAATTTAGTGATCGATTGTAATGCAATGGCTTGCCCATACACCCACGTATTTATGTAACAGTAGAAATAAGATTCGCTCGACAAAAAAATCATCTCAATCACAAATGACCTAGATCAGATCTACATAACCTCTACATGAAAAAAAGGGTTATTAACTTCGGCGATAATCGACTATTCGGCGGGTTAGGAGAGTGGGGACTTGTCCTTACCGCATGGGCAGGAGTGATGGGGAAGGGGGGGTACACTCCTGCTCAGAATCCCTTAATTACTATTACTATCATTCGTGTCTCTCAACGCCCTCTTCTAAAACCCGTCTTAGCTCCTCGATCACAATGGGCTTGCTGATGTAATCGTCCATGCCGGCAGCCAGGCAGCGTTCCCGGTCGCCTTTCAGGGCGTAGGCGGTGATGGCTATGATCCTAGGCCCCTTGGGCCAAAGCTTGCGGATCTCCTGCGCGGCCACCAGGCCGTCCATCTCCGGCATCTGCACATCCATGAGAACAACATCATAGGGCTGGCGCTCTATTGCCTGTAGGACCTCGAGACCATTGCCTGCCACATCTGCGCTGTAGCCGAGCCTCTTTAGCATCTGAATGGCGACCATCTGGTTGATGGCGTTGTCTTCCGCCAGCAAAATGCGCAGCGTTCCGGCCTTCCCCTGGCTGGGATGCATTTTTGCTTTCTCGGCGCAGGAATCGACGGGAATCGATATTTCTTCCGCCTCCTCTGCAGTAATTGTAAAATGGAAGGTGGAGCCAGATCCCGGCTGACTGACCACCCATATCTCGCCGCCCATCAGCTCCACCAATCTACGGCTGATGGCCAGGCCCAGGCCGGTTCCCCCGTACTTGCGTGTGGTGGTTGAATCTACCTGGGAGAACGATTGAAATAGTCTGTCCAGCTTTTCCTCAGGAATTCCAATGCCGGTATCGCTAATGGAAAAATGAAGCTCATATAGTCTGCTATCGGTAGTCTGTATCGGCTTTGCTGTCACATAGATCTCGATCGTCCCGGCATGCGTGAACTTGACAGCATTGCTGAGCAGGTTGACCAATACCTGACGAAGCCTGGTAACGTCGCCCTTGAAGTATGCAGGAATTGCTTCATCCAGGCAATATTTCATAACCAGCCCTTTTTGATCTGCAGCCGCCTTCACCAGATCTACAGCTACAGCAATGCATTCATGCAGATGGAAGGGCAGGCACTCCAGCTCCATCTTGCCACCCTCTATTTTGGAGAAGTCCAGTATCTCATTTATAACCGAGAGCAGGGTGTTGCCGGAGCTTCTCACCGTCTCTACATAATCCCTCTCTTGCGCATTCAAGTCCGAGTTCAAGAGCAATCCGGTCAGACCCAATACGGCATTGAGGGGCGTTCTGATCTCGTGGCTCATGTTGGCTAAAAAATCAGATTTTGACCGGGCCGCCGCTTCTGCTGCCTCTTTTGCCTCAATGAGAAGGTCTTCAGCCTGTTTTTGCTCTGTGATGTCGCGGATGGATTCTATGGCCCCAAAGACATTGCCGGCAGAGTCATAGAGAACAGCAGCACTGCCCATGAGGTAGACGCTTCCGCCTCGCATGTTGGGCATGTAGGCTTCTCCATTGAGAACTCGTCCTTTTTTCTCAATATGGTCATATTTGCTCTCGATCTCTCGGTCAGCTTTTAAAATCAGGTCGATGAGGATGGGCTGGCGAGATCCATAAAAGGGCAATGCATACTCATAATCGCCCTTCCCGACGATATCCTTGGTTAAGATGCCGGTCATGGCCTCGATGGCCCTGTTCCAGGCCACCACCTTTCCCTCTCGATCAATGACGAAGGTAGCATCGGGCAGAAAATCAATGATATCCATTAAGCGCTGCTCCGATCCTAAAAGAGCTTCCTCCGCCTTCTTGCGGTCGGTGATGTCGGTGAGTAAATTCAACGTGGCTGGTTTGCCTTGCCATTCAATCAAGGTCGCATTGATTTCCACCCATTTGACAATGCCTTCTGGAGTCACCACTCTGAAAGCGTACCGGGGCGGTGCGGCCTCATTTGCGATCCGTAGCCGGTAATTTTCAACCACCATGCTCCGATCATCCGGGTGGATGAATTGGGGAAATGGTCTATCAATGAGTTCCTGCTCCGAATTCACTTCCAACAGGCTAAGCGTCTTGGGATTGACAAACTTAAGCAGACCGTCTTGTGCGACGATGATTGATTCGTTAGCGTTGTTTATCAGCAGGCTATACTTTATCTCGCTCTCCTGAAGCGCCTCCTCGGCCTGCTTGCGAGAAGTGATGTCCAACCCGACGGCTTGATAGCGGGTGGGCTGGCCCACCTCATCAAAAAAGGCCCGGTTGGTCCACTCGTGGTAGACCACTCTGCCGTCCTGCCTGAGATATCGTTGCTCGTGGGTCTCAATGGGCTGCTGCGGTGTCAGAGCGCCAAGAATTGATCTGACCTTTTCCTGGTCGTCAGGGGACAGAAATTCGTAGAAGTTTCTCCCGATCATTTCGGCGGGGGCCAGGTCCTCCCATTCCGCAAGCGTCTTGTTTAGATAGGTCACAGTGCCGTCGGGAAGAAACGCAGAAACGAAAACAGGCATGTCCTCGGACAGCTGCCGGTAGCGCTCCTCGCTTTCCCGCAACGCCTCCTCCGCCCTCTTGCGGTCAGTGATATCTCGGGTCACTCCCACTAGAAACTTATTTCCTGATTTGTCCGTATAAAGCGTCTTTTTAACCAGGACGGTGCAGGTCACGCAGGGAGCGTAGGTATTCGTTTCCTCGTTAACGTTCTCCTCTCCTGTGGTAAATACTTCCTCGTCTTTATGCCAGGAGATTTCTGCCATCTCTCGAGAGGGGAACAGTTCATAAGCGGTCCTGCCCAAAATGTCCTCTCTTGAGCAACCGAAGAGCTTGCATGCGGCATCGTTGACCAGAATTACCTTGTGCTGCCGATCCTTGACATGAATTGGGTCGCCAATAGAATTAATTATTTTGTCGAGGTAATCCATGGTATCAGTTAAGGCCTGGTTGGCATTTTCTAGGTCTTTCGTTCTCTCATGGACCCTCTTCTCCAGTTCATAATGAGCCTTTTTCAGCTTCTCCTCGATCTTTTTGCTCTCTGTGATGTCTCTTGCAATGCCCACCAGAAACGGATTGCCGGTTTTATCTACGTATACGGTCTTCTTGGTGAGCATGGTTCGAACAATGCCCCGGCCATCGGTCACAGATTCTTCATTTGCGTTCTCTCTTCCTGTGACAAAGACCTCTTCATCCTTTTCCCATAAAATGTCAGCCTGCTCTTTGGGGAAAAAATCGTTACTTGTCTTGCCGATCATTTCTTCATGTTTTCGGCCGGTAAAGTTGCTTTCGGCGGCATTGACCAATACGTATCTGTGCTGCCTATCTTTGACGAATAAAGGATCAGTGAAAGAATTTATGATCATTTCCAGAAAATAGTGCTGCGATATATCTGTGCTGCTTTTTTCTTCCAGCAATTTTTCTATAGCTTGCATCTCAAAGGAAGCATCGAATAGCGTCTCGCATAGAAAGGCTGGGCCTGATTGGCTTTTGATCCTGAGATCATCTAATCGAGCCCGAAGCTGGCATAGTCTCTGCAGTGCGTCATTGAGTTGCATTTCATTTCCCGGAAAAGACGACTTCTTGTTTTTGTGATTCTGCGAATCGGATTTTTTTGGGTTCTAACCTATACAATTATGCCTGTTTGTGATAAATAATTTTCCCCTAAAATAGGTTGAGGATAGCGTTTAGCTTGTAAGAATGCGAAGGACGACTATCGCTGACCATGGTTCAGCGAGAGTTTCAACGAGAAGAAGATAGAAAGCTTATAAACATTAAATCTCAAGTGACACTAACCATGGCGCGACTAGAGGAACTTACACCAGGAGCAATGGTCAAGGGCATACTGCCTGACGGCCTCATCACAGTGATTCAGGCGAAATGGCACGGCTCCAATGTAGTGGAGCTGACCTACAAGGACAGCTCGGGCAGCCCAAGATGCGAGCTTTTATACCGTGATCGTGAACCAATATTAGAGATTGCATCCGTTGGCCTTCCCTGGTCCTTCGATGCCGATGGCAAATTGTTCAGGTTGGTCTCGGAGGCGCGCCGCATACGGATGGCATATCTATTTGATCCACTGCTTGCCGTTAATACATCGCTCGTAGACCCACTACCACATCAAATAACGGCAGTTTACGCTGAGATGCTTACTCGCCAGCCGCTGCGTTTTCTTTTGGCGGACGATCCAGGCGCAGGCAAGACCATCATGACTGGGCTTCTCATCAAGGAGCTTTTGGTCAGGGGAGATCTTCATAGGTGCCTAATCTGCGCTCCTGGCAGCCTCGTGGAACAGTGGCAAGATGAGCTCGGCAGCAAATTCCATTTGCCTTTTGATATCATCACCAAAGAGACAGTCGAGGCTTCTCGCAGCGGCAATCCCTTTGCTGAAAAGAACCTGGTCATCATGCGTTTGGATCACGTAAGTCGAAATGATGAGCTACAGGCCAAGCTTGAGCAGACGGATTGGGATCTCATAATTTGCGATGAGGCTCATAAAATGTCCGCCACCTTTTTTGGGGGCGAGGTGAAAAAAACCAGGCGCTATAACTTGGGCAAGCTTCTTTCCAGAATTACCAGGCACTTTTTATTGCTGACAGCGACTCCGCACAATGGCAAGCCAGAGGACTTTCAACTCTTCATGGCACTGCTCGATGGGGATCGATTTGAGGGAAAGTTCCGCGACGGCGTGCACAGCGTCGATGTCTCAGATTTGATGAGACGCATGGTGAAAGAGGATCTTCTCAAATTCGATGGTAAGCGATTATTTCCTCAGAGGCTCGCCTACACTGTAAACTATAGCCTCACCAGTATTGAAGCGGATCTCTATGCCCGTGTCACAGATTATGTCAGGGAAGAGTTCAACCGGGCCGATGCACTGGAGAACGAAGGACGAAAAGGAACGGTTGGCTTTGCCCTAACAACATTGCAGCGTCGATTGGCCTCCTCGCCGGAGGCGATCTATCAATCCTTGCTGCGCAGGAAAGAACGCCTTGAGAAGCGGCTACGTGAAGAGAAATTGCAAAAGCGTGGCTCTGAAGCACGGATAGAGGCCGCAAAAGATCTGCCCAGTCTCACCGAGGAGGAAATGGAGGATCTAGAGGATTCCCCCGACCTGGAAATAGAGAAGACCGAGGAGAAGGTAACGGATCTGGCCACAGCTTCTCAGACCATAGCCGAGCTGGAAATGGAGATATCCACTCTAAGAGACCTTGAGAGTCTGGCCAGAAAGGTCAGGGCCAGCGGGAAGGACAGGAAATGGGATGAGCTATCCAAGCTTCTCGATAACAATCCGGAGATGTTCGACGCTCACGGCCACAGAAGAAAGCTGGTGATATTCACAGAGTTTCGGGATACTCTGAACTATCTGTCCGAACGCATCAGAAACCAACTGGGGCATCCGGAATTTGTTACGACCATTTACGGTGGCATGGGTCGAGAAGAAAGGAAAAAAGCTAAAGAGGCATTCACCCAGGATAAGGATATTCTGATATTAGTAGCCACTGATGCTGCCGGCGAGGGCATCAACCTTCAAAGAGCACATCTTATGATCAACTACGACCTGCCCTGGAATCCCAACCGCCTGGAGCAACGCTTTGGCCGGATTCACAGGATAGGACAGACCGAGATCTGCCACCTCTGGAATCTCGTGGCTGCTGAGACCCGAGAGGGCGAGGTCTACAATCTCTTGCTGCGAAAGCTGGAGGAGGAGAGCCTGGCTCTGGGCGGCAAGGTCTTTAACATCCTGGGAAAAGTTACATTTGAGAATAAATCGCTGCGAGAGCTGCTCATAAAAGCGATAAGGAAAGGCGAAAGTCCAGAAGCCCGCGCCTGGCTAAATCAGGTCGTAGACGAGGCTTTGGATAAGCAGCAGCTCATTGATCTGATAGAAGAACACGCCCTGGTGCATGACAGCATGGACGTAAGCCAGGTCATGCAGATAAAAGAAGATATGGAGAGGGCTCTGGCAAGGAGATTGCAGCCTCATTTCATCGCATCTTTCTTCCTGGAGGCTTTCAAGCTGCTGGGTGGAAGCATCCGGGAGCGTGAACCGAAACGCTATGAGATCAGCCATGTCCCTGCCGTCATCAGAAATAGAGACCGAATGATTGGAACAGGAGAGGCCGTGCTGACGCGGTACGAGCGGATATGCTTCGAGAAGGAGATGATCAATGTGCCGGGAAAGCCATTGTCCGCTTTCGTATGCCCTGGCCATCCTCTTTTGGATGCGGTTATTGACATTATTCTGGAGCGGTACAGGGATCTGCTGAAGAACGGAGCTGTTCTCATCGACCCCGGTGATCCGGGAGAAAAGGCGAAGGCTCTGGTTTATTTAGAGCATTCTATCCAGGACGCCAGGACTACCAAGTCCGGCGAGTACAGGGTAGTCTCCAAGAGGATGCAGTTTGTGGAGATCGGACCGGGCCAGGAGGCAAATAACGTCGGCTACGCGCCTTATCTGGACTACCGCCCAGCTACAGTTGAGGAGCAGGAGATCCTCAAGCCGTTGATGAAAGAGGCATGGATCTGCAAAGGCCTGGAAGAGATGGCCTATTCCTATGCAGTGGAGCACCTGGTTCCTCAGCACCTATGCGAGGTAAAAGAGAGGCGTGAGGAGATGATTGCCAAGACCTTGATCGCGGTCAAAGACAGGCTCACCAAGGAGATCAACTACTGGGATCATAGGGCAAATGAGCTGCGAGAACAGGAAAGAGCCGGGAAGGTCAATGCCAAAATCAATTCTGCCAAAGCTCAGCAAAGAGCGGATGATTTGGATGGCCGCTTGCAAAAGCGAATAACTGAGCTGGAGCAGGAGAGAAGGCTCTCGCCTATGCCGCCGGTGATTGTTGGCGGCGCTCTAATAGTGCCTCAGGGATATCTGGACAGGGTCATGGGACGCAAGAGTGGAGAGAGCCTCTCGGTCAATGCCGCGGAGAGGGCCAGGATGGAGCAGATCGCCATGCGAATAGTGATGCAGGCAGAAGCTCGGCAGGGCTACGAGCCCAGGGATGTGAGTCGGGAGAACTGCGGCTATGACATCGAGTCCAGAAGGCAGGATACAGAGCCGCAGGAAGGTGGAAGGCTGCGGTTCATCGAGGTCAAGGGCCGGGCTGCTGGTGCGGATATAATTACGATTACCAAGAATGAGATCCTGACCGGGCTGAACAAGCCGGAGGACTATATTCTGGCCATCGTTCTGGTGGATGGGGATCAGACAGAGCTGTGGTATTCCCGAAAGCCGTTTGGCAAGGAGCCGGACTTCGGGGCGGAGAGCGTGAATTATTCAATCGATGATCTTCTTGTCGGAGCAGAAGGTCCTCGTTGAAAGGTTTGGGGAAAGCAAGCACTCAGGTTCGGGATAGAGACTACGATGAAGAAAGCATCCATAGAATCTATAATTAAAGAAATGAGACTGATTAAACCGGACAAGGAGTATTATGCGCTCACTTTGTATGCTAATAAATCCGGCAAAATTGTTTGGGATGCTCAAACGCACTTTTGCGGATTAGTTGATAATGACCTAAAAAAAGAATTTCGAGTTGCTTCTATTGTGAATCCCGAGTGCATGGCAGATGCTTGGAAATCCATTGGACAATACTACTTAGTCGTAAATACTAATTCTCATCTTTTGGTCTTTTTTCTCCTAGGCGGCAACGTCCTTATCGAGAAGAGCATTGTCCAAGGAAGAGCTTCCTTGCGTGAATTGGTCGAGCCATGTGAAGTTGTACGTTCTGGTTTTGCTGGCTTCAAATCAGTTGAATCGTTACCTAATGTGGCTTTCAATAAGGCACCTACACCCAAACTGCGTATGAAAATCATAAAAAGAGAGGGCTACAAATGCGCAATTTGTGGTCGGAGCCACAGAGACTATACTGATATTGAGCTTCATGTACATCATATTCGTCCCTTTGGAGTGGGTGGACTGACAGAAGATGACAATTTGATTACATTGTGTCAGACCTGCCATAAGGGTTTAGAGCCACATGGAGACATTACCCTCTTTGCCTTTCTGAACGAGGGGAAGTTAATCGATGTAGAAAAAGAAAACAGAGAATATATCGAAGGTGTGAAACGTTATCGAGAGAAAATAAAATCGTTGTGGGAGAGGATCGAATAATAATAACTATGGGCGGCATCGATGAACGTTTTACTATCGATTAAACCAAAATATGCCGAATCGATAATAAGTGGTCGGAAGAAGTATGAGTTTCGAAAAGTAATATTTAAGAAAAACTATTTAGATATTGTATATATTTATTCCTCATCTCCCGTAAAGAAGATTATTGGAGCATTTAGAGTAGGAGATATAATAGAGGATCGACCAGAGAGCTTATGGGATCGTCTAAATGAATTTTCAGGATTGAATGAACGAGAATTCTTTAACTATTTCCAGAATAACAAGAAAGGATTCGCTATCGAGATCAAGAACGTTGAGAAATTCGAAGATCCGATTGATCCTGTTGAGCTAATACCTGATTTTGTGCCTCCTCAATCTTTTTGCTACATCAATTTTTCCTTGTCATCAGGTGGTTTCAAGAGTGAGAGTGAATCGAAACCTTCAGGATTATTGAATCAGATCATTCTCTTGGGCCGCCAGTCCTTAATATCTTCAATTTTACCCAGTAACTGTCAAGGAGGATAACATGCCCTACCGCAAGAAGCTCATCGAGGTCGCCCTGCCCCTGGAGGCCATCAACGTAGCCTCGGCTCGGGAGAAGTCCATCCGCCACGGCCATCCCTCCACGCTGCACCTCTGGTGGGCACGGCGCCCGCTGGCCGCCTGCCGAGCGGTGCTCTTTGCCTCCATCGTTGACGATCCCTCCAGCCGTCCCGAAGAGTTTCCCACCGAGGAGGCGCAGGAGACGGAGCGCCAGAGACTTTTCCGGATCATCGAGCGGCTGGTGCTCTGGGAGAACACCAACAATGAGATTGTTTTGAACGAAGCCCGCCGGGAGATCCTGAAGGCCACGAACGGCCATCCACCCCCGGTCCTCGATCCCTTTTGCGGCGGCGGCTCCATTCCCCTGGAAGCGCAGCGCCTGGGCCTGGAGGCGCACGGCAGCGATCTGAATCCCGTAGCGGTACTGATCACCAAGGCCCTTATCGAGATCCCACCCCAGTTTGCCGGAATGCCGCCCGTGAATCCTGAGGCGCGCAAGAATATGCAAAAGAAGATCGAGGGGCAGGACTGGCCGGGGGCCGCCGGTTTAGCTGAGGACGTGCGCTACTACGGAAAATGGATGCGGGATGAGGCCGAAAAGAGGATTGGTCACCTTTATCCGAAAGCAAAGCTTGCCGATGGCAGCGAGGCCACGGTTATCGCCTGGCTTTGGACCAGGACTGTGAAGTGCCCCAATCCGGCCTGCGGAGCGATGATGCCTCTGGTGAGGTCGTTTTCGCTTTCCACGAAAAAGGGAAAAGAGGCGTGGACGCAGCCTTTGATTGATAGTAGTGGTAATAATCGTGTTATCAGATTCGAAGTTCAGACCGGCCAAGGACAACCACCAGAGGGTACAGTCAACCGCCGGGGAGCGCGCTGTATCGCCTGTGGAACGTCAGTAGGCTTCAATCACATCCGGGCGGAAGGAAAGGCAAAGCGGATGGTGGCGCAGCTTATGGCAATTGTTGTCGAAGGCGAACGCGGACGAGTTTACATTTCACCATTGTTGGACCATGCTAACTTGGCTATCGGTGTTGAACCTGCCTGGAAACCTGATATCGAACTGCCAAATAATCCGCGTGATTTCAAAACGCCAAACTACGGAATGACAACATTTGGGGACCTCTTCACTTCTCGCCAGCTTGTCACATTAACGGCATCAAGCGACCTTGTTGGCGAGGTCAGGTATCGAGTCTTGAAGGATGCTAAGGCGGTGGGTCTAGTGGACGATGGCCTAGGCAGTAATGAAGATGGCTTGGGTGCGCAGGCGTATGCGGATTCAGTCGCCACATATCTTGCTTTCGGCCTTTCGAAGCTGACTGATTATAATAGCACTCTTGTGACATGGAGTCAGAGCAGAGATCAAGCTGCCCATACTTTTACAAAACAAGCGCTTCCAATGGTCTGGGATTTTGCTGAAGTAAATCCCTTAGCTGGTGCTGCGGGGGATTTATCAGTTAGCCTTGATGGAATCGCTGAAGCGCTTCAGAAAGGCTTACCCACAACAGCTAAAGGATTCTCTCGTCAGATAGATGCTACATTACAATCGAGCTATGATTCTCTGCAAATTGTCTCAACAGATCCACCATATTACGATAATATTGGATACGCAGATCTTTCTAACTATTTCTATATTTGGCTTCGGCGATCTTTGAAAAATGTATATCCAGATCTCTTTAGTACTTTGCTTGTACCAATGGCGAATGAATTGGTGGCAACACCTTATCGGTTTAACGGTGACAAGGAAAAAGCTCGATTATTTTTTGAGGATGGATTAAAGAATACATTTCAAAATATAAGAATCAGCGCTGATCCAAATTATCCTGTTACCGTTTATTACGCGTTCAAGCAAACTGAAAAGGACGAAGAAAAAGGCAATATAAAATCAATTACAGCTACAATTGCTTCAACTGGTTGGGAAACCATGCTAGATGGACTCATTGATGCCAAATTTGTTATCACTGGCACTTGGCCGATGAGAACAGAGCGCAATAGCAGGAGCATTTCACTTGGCTCTAACGCCCTCGCTTCCTCCATCGTCCTCGTCTGCCGCCCCCGTCCTGAAGACGCGCCCGTGGCCACCCGCCGGGAGTTTCTCTCCGCCCTGAAGCGGGAGCTGCCCGAGGCCCTGCGGCAACTGCAAAAGGGCAACATCGCTCCCGTGGACCTGGCCCAGGCGGCCATCGGTCCTGGCATGTCCATCTTCTCCCGCTATTGCAAAGTCCTGGAGGCCAACGGCGAGCCCATGCGTGTGCGCACGGCCTTGCAACTGATCAATGTCCATCTGGACGAGTACCTCTCCGAGCAGGAGGGCGAGTACGATGCCGACACCCGCTGGGCTCTATCCTGGTTCGAGCAGTACGGCATGACCGAAGGCCCCTTCGGTGATGCTGAGACGCTCTCCAAAGCCAAGAACACCTCAGTCTCCGGCATGATTCAGGCGGGAATCCTCAAGGCCGGTGCGGGCAGGGCCCGGCTGCTGAAAAGAGAGGAGATGGATGCCTCCTGGTCGCCGGAATCGGACAGCCGCCTCACCGTCTGGGAAGCGACGCAGTACCTGATCCTGGCTTTGGAGAGCCGGGGCGAAGGGGGCGCAGCAGTGCTGCTGCAAAAACTGGGAGGCCACGCCCAGAACGCCCGAGACCTGGCCTACCGGCTCTACTCCATCTGCGAGCGGAAGAGCTGGAGCCAGGAGGCTCTGGCCTACAACTCACTGGTGATGGTCTGGCCCAGGCTCTCCGAGCTTTCCCGGGAAAAAGAGGCTCAGAGGGACCTGGATAGCTTTCAATAATCCGAGAGTTAAAATACTTCGAGATAGTAATATCCATAGATGATCATCTCCCGGCTGATTCTGAAGAACTGGCGCAACTTCCAGAGCGTAGACGTGCCTTTGCAGGAAAGGATTATCCTGGTCGGCCCCAATGCCTCTGGCAAGTCCAACCTCCTGGATGTCTTCCGCTTCCTCCGCGACATCGCCAAGGATGGGGGCGGTCTTCAGAAAGCAGTAGCTGACCGGGGACGCCTTCCTAAGATCCGGTGCCTCTCTGCCAGGAGAAGCTCAAATGTCGAGGTCGAGATTCATCTGGCCGAGTCCTCTGAGGAGCCGGTCAAATGGAAGTACGCTATCGGCATTACCCAGGAAAAAGGAGGAAAGCGTCGTCCTGTCTTGGTTTACGAGAAAGTTTGGTCGGACAATGAGCTGATCGTAGACAGGCCCGACGAGCACGATAAAGAAGATGCTCAACGTCTTACCCAGACCCACCTTGAGCAGATCAATTCAAATTTACTCTTCAGAGAGATCGCTGCCTTCTTAACCACCATCCAGTACATGCACCTCGTACCCCAGCTTCTTCGCTATCCTGATGCATTCCCTGGCCAGGATATGCCAGGCGACCCCTTTGGCAAAAGATTCCTGGAGGACCTCGCTAAAACGAGCGATAAGACCAGAAGCTCTCGGCTGAATAAGATCGAGAGTGCACTCCACGACGTTGTGCCTCAACTCAAAGAACTCTCTTTCATCAAGGACGAAACCGGTGCCCCCCATCTTGAGGCAGTCTATACTCACTGGCGGCCAAAAGCCGGAAAGCAACGAGAGGATCAATTCTCTGATGGTACTCTTCGTTTAATTGCCCTTCTCTGGTCGCTCCAGGAGGGAAAATCGCTTCTATTGCTTGAAGAGCCTGAGCTTTCGTTGAACGCAGGGATAGTAAGTAAGCTTGCTCCTATGATCTCAAGGCTGCAAAGACAGACAAAAAGGCAGGTAATGCTGAGCACCCACAGTCCTGATCTTCTTTCGGACAAAGGAATCGGCGGCGAGGAAGTTTTACTTCTCATACCCGGCCCTGAAGGTACTGAGGTCCAGGTCGCAACTTCGCAAAAAGAGATAAACGACCTTCTGGAGGGTGGCTTAAGTATTGCAGACGCCCTGCTTCCAATAACCAATCCTCAGAGAGCCTTGAGTTCGTGGGGCATTTGATTTGACTGTCGAAATCCCCATCAATCTGGCATATGAGGATGACCTTAGTCTGGAAGTTCTCCTCCGACTCCTTCAAAGCCCGAGCTTGCTCTCTTCGGAGAAGCGCTTTTGCGTTGGAAAACAATTAAGCGGGCGCGGATACGGTTATCTAAAAAGAAACATCTTTGGATTTAATGACGCATCGAAAGGCATGCCGTACCTGATCCTCACTGACCTGGATATGAGGGAGTGCGCCCCTTCGATGATTCGAGAGTGGTTACGGGTGGCGAGAAATCACAATCTCATTTTTCGCATCGCTGTAAGGGAAGTAGAATCATGGTTGCTTGCGGATCGCTTTGGTTTCGCCAAATTTCTTGGCATCGCCAGAGATAAACTACCAAAAAATCCCGATGATTTGAGCGATCCCAAGGCGCATCTGATCAATTTAGCCCGAATCTCAAGAAAGCGAGACCTCCGGGAGGATATTTTACCAAGAATCAGGAGCACTGCAAAGCAGGGCCCTGCATACAACGAACGGCTGGTTTCCTTTGTCAGGGAGGCGTGGAACCCCTCAAAGGCACGCCTGCATTCCCCCAGCCTAGAGAGAACTCTAAAAGCGCTTGAAGTATTTGCACCCCATTGGGAAGTTTAATACTACGGGATAATAAAAAAAGTCAGATCTCAGTACAAGGGAGAGTTGGGAAGTTGGCAATTAGCAATCACGAGCGGGTCGGCAAAGGGCTGGAGGTCCTAAAAAAAGGCATCCAGCCCTTTGTGGAGAGGGAGCTGAAGGCTTTCTTTGGCAACATCTGGTTTTTGGACGGAGTAGAGAAGACCCTAGGAACAAGAATGGGTGCCGAAGCCCAGGCGGGAGGGACGGAAGAGGAGAGGTTCGCCCGGCTGGATATCATGGCCCTGCTCGTAATAATATGGGAGAACTGGTCCCGAGATGTTTTCCAGCCAAAGCTGGGACACTCTGGCAGAAGCTACATCAGCGAGCTGCGAGAGATCAGAAACCGCTGGGCCCATCAACAGGCCTTTTCCACAGAAGACGCTTACCGCGCTCTTGATACCATGCAGCGCCTTTTGGAGATGATCTCCTCGCCTGAGGCTTCGTCCATTCAGGCCAGCGCCAGGGAGATGATGCGCCAGCGCTTCGAAGAGGAAACAAAACGGGAGCTGAAGAAGAGCGCTGAGATCGTCACCGAGTCAAGGCCCCTGGCTGGCCTTAAATCCTGGCGCGATATTGCCATGCCTCATCCAGATGTTGCAAACGGTCGCTACCGCCAGGCTGAGTTCGCCGCAGATCTATCTCAGGTCGTAACTGGAGAGGCCGAAAACGAGTACCGTGATCCTGAGGAATTCTTCAGTCGCACCTACATCACAGACGGCCTCAAGCATCTGCTGGTGCTGGGTCTGAAGAGGCTCTCTGGCCTATCCAGCGATCCCGTGGTTGAGCTACAGACCAACTTCGGCGGCGGCAAGACGCACAGCATGATCGCTCTCTACCATCTGGCAGGCGGGGCTCTCACTCCCGGCAAGATCCAGGGATTTGAGCAGGTGCTCAGTGAACTAGGCATCGATAGGCTTCCCGTGGCTCACAGAGCGGTTCTTGTGGGCACCAAACTGAATGTGGCTCTGGGCACAGCCAAGCCGGAAGGAATCAAGGTCAACACACTCTGGGGAGAGATGGCCTATCAACTGGGCGGCCTGGAGGGTTACAGCATGGTCGCCGAAAATGATGCCACCGGCACTAGTCCTGGCTCCGACACCCTCAAAGAGCTATTCGAACGCTTCAGTCCCGCCTTGATCCTCATCGATGAGTGGATCGCATTTTTGCGCAATCTCTACCAGCCGCGCTCCGAGCACGAGACCAGGCTGTCCGCGGGGACTTTTGAGGCCAATATGACCTTTGTCCAGGCCCTGACCGAGGCCGCCAAGAGAGCCGAGAGAGCATTGGTTGTGGCCAGCATCCCCGCCTCCAATGCCGAGATAGGAGGAGACGCAGGTCAGGAGGCCCTCCGGCGCATCCAGAACATCTTTGGCCGGGTCGAGGCCGTCTGGAGGCCCGCCAATGCCGAAGAGAGCTTCTCCATCGTCCGTCGGCGGCTCTTTGAGCCCATGACCGATTATGTATCCAGGGACGCCGTCTGCCGAGCCTTCGCCGAACTATACCGCCAAAACCGGGGCGAATTTCCCAGAGACTGCGCCGATTCCGACTACGAGCGCAGGCTGAAGGACTGCTATCCCATTCATCCCGAGCTTTTCGACCGGCTTTACCAGGACTGGTCTACTCTGGAGCGATTCCAGCGCACTCGCGGCGTGCTGCGGCTCATGGCAGCGGTTATCCACGATCTTTGGGAGCGCAACGACAAATCCCTGCTCATCATGCCTGGGACTCTGCCGTTGGACAGCGCCGATGTCCGCTTCGAGATCACCAGGAATCTTCCTGATAGCTGGGGTCCCATCATAGATACAGATATTGACGGTCCTACCAGCAAGCCCATTGCCATCGATAGGGACAATCCTAACCTGGGCCGCTACTCTGCCTGTCGGCGCGTCTCAAGGACGGTTTTCATCGGCAGTGCTCCTTCAGTGGGTGCCCAAAAGGTGCGCGGCCTGGAGGAGCTGAGAATCAAGCTCGGCTGCGTCCAGCCAGGAGAGGTGCCGGCGACCTTTGGAGATGCCCTGCGTAGAATGAGCGAGCAGCTCACCTATCTCTTCGGCAATGAAAGCAGATACTGGTTTGATACCAAGCCCAGCGTAAACCGAGAAGCTGCGGACAGAGCCGAGGATCTTCTGCGCCGTCCGGAAGATGTTGATTTAGAGATCGTCAATCGGCTAAGGGTGAGACAGGGCGCCGGCAACTTTGCTTTTCAACACATCGCTCCCTCCACCTCAGCCGACGTGAACGATGAGATGGAGGCAAGGCTCGTGATCCTGGGGCCGGAATATTCCCACAGCTCCAAGAAAGGATCACCAAGCTCGGCGCTTGATCAAGCATCAAAAATATTAAGCGAGAGAGGAGCGGGACCAAGAATCTACAGAAATATGCTGGTCTTCGTTGCCCCAGATAGCGAGCGCCTTTATGAGCTGCGCCACTCTGTACGGCAGCTATTGGCCTGGAGGTCTATTGAGAAAGACACAGACACACTTAACCTCGATTCCTTCCAGAGACAACAGGTCAAAGATGGAATAAAGCGTTCCGAGGAAGCAGTCAGCTCAAGAATGACAGAGACCTTCATCTGGCTATTGGTTCCAACACAAGAGCGACCCGATGAAGCAGGCATAACATGGATTTTTGCCAGGATTAACAGCTCCGATAAGGAATTGCTCCCGGAAAAGGTCAGCAAGAGGCTATTGGCCGATGAGCAACTGATAGTTAAATGGTCTTCGGCCCGCCTGCAGATGGAACTGGAGAGACTACTCTGGAAAGACGTACCTCACGTAAGTATCCGCAAGCTATGGGGATACTTCTGCACATATCTCTACTTGCCCCGTCTGGCTAACGAGGATGTTCTCTTGAATGCAATTTCGTCCGGGCTTGTCGGCCAGGATTACTTTGGCTATGCCGATCGGTTAAACGAGGACGGAAGATATCTTGGGTTGGTATTTGGAACGGGCCGAAGCACAATAAATGACGACGGTGAAAGTCTACTTGTCAAACCGGATGTAGCCCAGGCGCAGATCGACGAGGATGCAAAAGCTAGGGCAGTACGCGAGGGAAAGACACAAGACGATAGCAGAAATAAGGAAGAGAAGAACAAATCTGGAGACGAAAAAGAGGTCATTCAAGCACCTAAAAAGGTCCGTCGATTCTTCGGTACCGTGGAACTGGATCCGAAGAGAGCGGGGAGAGATGCCGGTAATATCGCAGAAGCTATCATTCAACATCTTGAACTGGAAATTGGGGCAAAAGTCAAGGTTACTATGGAGATCGAGGCTGATATTCCGAGCGGTGCGGGTGAAAGGACCCTTAGGACCGTATCCGAGAACTGCAGGACCCTTAAGTTCAAGCAATTTAGCTTTGAGGAAGATTAAACGATCCCCAAGCTCATTGCCCAAGGGCGCTCTCCATCCGAAAGAGCCCTTTCTCCTCTTTGATCTCAATTTTTGCATCCAGGAACTGCCCGACCGTCCAGATGTTGGTCCTGGCGTGCAGAGAAATCTCCCGCACCGTACAGCTTCCTCCTGCCAGGGCCAGATAGGGAATGAGCTGGTCGGCCAGGTGCACATCCACAGTGGCGGCTGATCTTAGCTCAATAATCAGCTCCTCTGTCGCCCTTCTGCCCACTTTTTCCGCCGGCAGCCCCCTCTCGCCAAGACTGCTCGCCCCTTTGCAGCCGGACCAAAGAGTGATGCCGCTTCCCAAAGAGGGCAACCGCAGAGCCTCACGAGATATTTGAGCAGAAAAGCCTGCCTGCTGTAGCGCCTCTGCCGCCGAGTCGGCCTGCCTGGCAGCAACGTGCTCGGGCAGACTTGAGCAGTGAGACACTCCCTGCACAGAATTCTGTATATTCTGAATAATCTGCCCGGCATCACAAGCCCTGCCTGCCAATTGAGAGGCCTTCAGCTTTGCCGGCTCGACCTCTAAGAGCACCTCGCCCTGGCCTAGGGGATAGTATCCTCTTTGTAAAACCTCCAGGCTCACCTTGATCCCGAAAGAGGATAGAGCAGGCAGAAAGACATTTTTAAAATAGTCAACCGCAGGAGACCATTGTACATCCGTCCCTCCCTGAATTTGCAGAGAAGAAGGACCATCGGCCCGCAGCAGCGCCGGCAAAAGGCACTGCATGAGCAATGTCACGCTGCCTGCGGTTCCAATCTCAACCCTGTAGCTGCCGCCCCGAATCTCTCCCGGCGTGAAAACGATCTCGGAAGAACCCGGCGTCACTCCCGATGTCCTGGCATCGCAAATTGCGGCTAATGCCGTTATGGCCCGGGCATGCTGCGCCGCCAGGCCGGGTTTGGGCCGGCCCTGCCGGATCCTGGTTATGCGCACGGGCTTTTCCGTCACTGCCGATAGCGCCACGGCTGTGCGCACAATCTGGCCGCCGCCTTCTCCAAAGGAGCCGTCTATCTCGATCATCAATGGAATCCTTCATTCAGGTTTGAAGGCGCTGACCTTCACGCTGGATATGCAGCCCTCAACTTTTTTTATATCTTCCATAGATCCATCCAAACTCTTTAGAATCGCCTGACCGGTAGGATCATTGGTCATGCAGTCCAAGGGGAAGATGGACTCCTGCATTACAGAGACGTCTTTGAATCCCGCAGACTTTATGGCGTCCAGATACTTATCCTTCGGAAGGGCTCCTGCGATGCATCCCACGTAAGCCTTAATCGATTGCTTGACGAAATCAGGCAGTCCCTTCAATAGGACGATATCCGAGACCATCAGCCTGCCGCCGGGGCGAAGAACTCTGAACGCCTCCCGGAAGGCCTTCTCCTTGTCCGGCACCAGGTTGATGACGCAGTTGGAGATGATGACATCGACGGTATTATCCTCGACCGGCAGGGCCTCGATCTCACCAAATCGAAACTCCACATTGCTGTAGACACCTTTAACTGCATTGGCTTTTGCCCGCGCCACCATCTCTGCCGTCATATCGACACCGATGACCTTTCCCCGCGAGCCTACGATCTTTGATGCCAGAAAGCAATCAAATCCGGCTCCCGACCCCAGGTCCAGGACGGTCTCACCATCTTTTAAGGAGGCAAATGCAATCGGGTTTCCGCAGCCTAGCCCCAGGTTCGATCCCTCGGGCACGGCCTCTATCTGCTCATCGGTGTAACCGACCTTCTTGCTGATCTGCTGGGGCTTAACCGATCCACAGCAGCCTGACGAACAGCAAGATCCCGCGTTCTTTGCCACACGCGAGTAGCTCTCTTTTACCGCATTCTTCAGATCTTGATCATTCATCTTTTCCACCTGCCTATTCCTTAAAAGCCTCGTTTATTACCGGACCCAGCCGGGACTTGACCATGCCTTCCAGCTCTTCCACCTTGATCAAAGATAGGCAGCAGACCTTGCCGTCTTTCTCCAGGCTAAGCAAAGCCAGCTTGTCTCCCGGCTTTATCTTTGCTCTCTCCCGGATCTCTTTGGGGAGGACCATCTGTCCTCTCTCGTCTATGGTTACAATCGACTCTACGCTGCAACTACCGATCTCGCTTGGCCGGCAGCAGGGTTCATTCTCATCTTTTGTGGTCACTTTTGCGCCTCAGGCCATTATAGCAATTGCGTTGTATTCTGAGAATATAAGCTTTTCCGAAAAATCTGAAAAATCAGAGATAACGATGTTGGCATCTAAGGGATAAATCCTCGTTTTCTATTGATGATCTTCAGTCCTTCAAACCATAGAACGCTCGCTATCCCTGCCATGAAACAAATGGCGATATCGATGAGATGCAGATGGGCAAAGCCGAATAGTTCTGTGATAAAGGGAACATAGATTACCGATCCTAAGAAAGCAAGGGCCCCTCCCACTACCCACCAGAGAGCGGGATTGGGAGTGCTCATGGTCTCTAAAATTGTCCGGGACCAGGACCTATTTGCCAGTATCAGGCTAAGGTTGGCAATGACGAGCGTAGTATAAGTCATGGCTCTTGCCTCAGACTCACCCTGACCACGATAAAGTGAAACTGCGAAGACTGCCAGGACTATGATCAGAACACTGATTCCCTGAAGCAAGCTGAGGCCCAATGTGCGCCGGCTAAAAAGAGGCTTATTCGGGTCGCGTGGCTGCCGCTGCATTACATCTTTTTCCTCGGGTTCAGCCTCAAAAGCAATTGAGCAGGCGGGATCGATGATTAGCTCAAGGAATACCACATGAATCGGGAAAAAGATTAACGGCCACTCCAGGAGCACGGGAATAAGCGACATGCCTGCGATAGGCACATGGATGGCCAGGATATAGGCCATGGCCTTTTTGATATTGTCGAAGATCCGGCGGCCTAGCCTCACTGCTTTGACTATTGACGAGAAGTCGTCGTCCAGGAGCACCAGAGATGCCGCCTCGCGGGCCACATCCGTACCCCTCTTGCCCATGGCAATTCCAATATTAGCGGCTTTGAGGGCGGGCGCATCATTCACGCCGTCGCCGGTCATAGCCACGACCTCTCCGTTAGCCTTTAAGGCCAAGACCAGCCTCAGCTTCTGCTCCGGCATAACCCGGGAGAAGATGCAGATATTTCGGACTTGATTCTGAAGTTCCTGATCGCTCAATTTCTCTAACTCGGGGCCAGTAATTACCTGATCTGATGGAAATCCGATCTGCCTGGCTATGGCCTGAGCGGTGCCGGGATTGTCTCCAGTTATCATTACTACTCTTATTCCTGCCGAATAGCACTCCTTGATGGCCTGAGGAACGCCCGGACGAACCGGATCCTCCATGCCGATCAGGCCCATGAATTTGAAATCGAAGCCGTGCTGTCCATCCGGCAAATCCATCTCTTGCAAGGATGCAGTGGCGACGCCCAGGACCCGCATACCTTCCTTTGCCATAACCTGAACCGCCCGGGAAAGCTCCTCTTGCCGATTCAAATCGACGTGACACAGCTCTATTATGGCCTCGGGCGCTCCTTTGGCCGCGATCACATACTCTTTTCCAAAGGGCGATCTCCAGACGCGAGACATGGCCAGCAGCTTCTTTGATAGCGGATATTCTTTTACCAGCTCCCAGTCCCTGTGCATGTGCTCAGTTCTTTCCAGGTAGTCCTCGCCCAGTTTTCGGAAGGCCTTCTCCATGGGATCGAAGGGATCTATCGAACTCGCCAGAATGCTAAACTCAATTACCTCATGGATAGCATCCGGCAAAGATTTTTTACCATCATCCAGTTCAAAGAACTCGCTGCCGGCGAATATCTTCTTCACCTTCATACGGTTCATGGTCAAAGTGCCGGTCTTATCAACACAGAGCACGGTAGCTGAACCCAGTGTCTCTATTGCGGGAACGCGCCTGGTCAAGACATTGCTCTGTGAGATTCTCCATGCGCCCAAGGCCAGAAATATGGTCAAAACCACGGGAAACTCCTCCGGCAGCACGGCCATGGCCATAGTTATGCCTGCCAGGAGTCCTTGCAGCCAGTCGCCTCTGGTCATGCCGTAGGCAATCACTACCAACAAGCATAGGCTCAGGCCGAGTATGGCCAGGTTTCTTACCAGCAAATTCGTCTCTTTTTGCAGCGCCGTCTCCTCGGACTCGACTTTCTGCAAAGCCTTTCCTATCTTGCCAATCTCGGTGTTAATTCCCGTGGCCCGGACCACTGCAACGCCCTGGCCCTGCACAACGAGGCTTCCCGAGTAGACAAAGGGTAAATCGTCCCCACCAGGCCTTGCCATCACAGGTAAATCTTCCGTGCTCTCGCAGCATACCTTTCGTACTGAGACAGATTCGCCAGTGAGAAGTGATTCATCTGCGGAAAGGTTAGTGCTGCGGAGCAATACCGCATCAGCAGCCACGCGGTCGCCCTCCGCAAGAACGATAAGGTCACCAGGAACGACATCCCTTCCAGCTATCCTTTTATCAACGCCATCCCGGATTACCAGAGCACGGGGACTGGAAAGGTCTCGCAAAGACTCCAGGGCTCGTTCGGTCTTTCGTTCCTGGAAAAAAGTAATGCCCATGACAACTAAGACGAAGCCCAGCAGCATCAAGGCCTCCTGGAGATCACCGAGCAATAGATAGACCAGACCGCCCGCCACCAGGAGGAGAAACATAGGCTCCTTAACAACCTCCAGAGCAATGGCTAAGATGGTGCGAGGTTTGGATGAAGGCAACTCGTTATAGCCAACTTCTTTTAGCAGTTTTGCAGCTTCGGCATCAGATAGGCCTTGAGCGGTGTTTATATCAAAATTCTTAGCCAGCAGTGTATCCCCTTTCGAACTTATTTATTGTATTTTCTTATAATTGCAATCCAAAGTTATATTAAATCTGTGATCACTGCTGCATATTTATTTCGACAAATGGCCAATCCCAAGCGCAAACTTAAAAGACTATCGTCGTTATTGCATCCCAAGGTTACCAACTTTGAAGAATCTAGAAGAAAATAAAATAACAATCATCGAGACCGCCCAAGCTGCCAGAGCAATTGAGGAATTGAAGCCCCATATCGTGGCCTTTGAGCTTTGCCGCGACTGCCATGAATCCAGAACTGGCCTAGAGGATGCAGAAGAGGAGCTCAAGATACATGTGCTTCTCAATGGCAGCAAAATTCTTCTGCTCCTGGTGCAGATGCTCATGGCCAACAGGTATGAGAAAATCGGGGACGATGGAAACACTAAGCCGGGATCGGAGATACAGGCGGCATGCGCAGCTGCTGATAAAGCAGGCGCCCGCCTGGAATCACTGGGCGGTAATGAGAGTGCAATTCTGGAGCGTTTTTGGAACAATATGAGTTTTCTGGATAAGCTCCGTGTCTTGTGCTTTACGATCCAGGTCAAAATGAATAAGCAAAAGGACAAAATCAAGGAAGACAGCCTTATCTCAAATGATGCCGCCTCGCAGATGATCTCAGATCTTAGCCAGATCTCTCCAGAAGCGTCTGATGCATTAAAGACGGAGCATGATTCATACCTTGCAGAAAAGCTCTTCCAACTCTCCAGAGAGGGAAGTGTCCTGTTTGTAGTTGATGCGGGTCATGTAGAGAGGATAAAGGGGGCGCTGGACAATATTGAGGCTGGAACTAAAAGTCTGGAAACCGGGAAAGAGCCAGGCAGAAAGGTCTCACCGATCAAGATCCTGGGGGCGGCTCTAACATTGCTGGTCCTGGCAGCCATGGCGCTGGTCCTGGTAAATGCACAGTCCAGCAGAAAAACTGTGCTGGCCTTCGTTATCTGGTTCGCGATAACAGGAGGCCTGAGTGCACTAGGAGTGATCCTGGCCCGAGGGCATCCTCTTTCTGCCCTGACAGCGCTCATGGTGGCCTGGTTGACAACTCTGATTCCATTTGTTGCAGCAGGTTTGTTTGCAGGAACGGTGGAGGCATGCAAGCAGAAACCGACGGTAGGAGATCTCAGGAGGCTTAGCCGGATGAGAAGCCTTGATCAGATGAGACAAAACAGACTATTTAAAGTCTTACTGGTGAGCGTTATGGCCAACCTTGGCGGCATAGCCGGCATGTTCCTGGGGATCTACATCATCTGGCAAAGACTGGGGTTGATGGATCCCAATGATCTTATCGAGCGATTGCACTGAAGAAAATCCATAACCAGAAATAAATGCGGCCGGCAAAAAGCCTGCCATGAGGCAGACTAAAAGCCGGATTTTAATCCAACTATTTTACAGCCTCTGCATACTGCCTGGAAAACTCCTCGCACTGGCCGATGATGCGTCCAGTAGCTTCTCTCAAAACAACTATGGGGTCTACACCAGAGGTCGTGAGCCGGAAAACGGGGTTGTCCATGATGGGAAATTTGGTGTCGTAGGTGGCCATCAGCACCCTTTCATCAGCCAAAAGTTCGGTTCGCAGCAAGTTCAAGATAGTATGCCCTTCCCCCACAAACTCGATAATGGCCTGATTCTCCGTCTTCTTAATAATCTTCAAATTCATCATACCACTCCCAGACCGTAGGCCGAGCTCATCTTGCGCGTCTCGGTATTGGCGCAATTGGGGCAGACCAATTTGCTTTCTTTCTTGACCAGGCCCGCAAGACAACGAGTGCAGTAGGCCTTGATAACGCCCAGATCCTCGTCGCCCGTAGTAAGCCTCATCTGTCTCTCGTCGATGATCTTGGCCTTAAGAATATCGCGGAGCGAGAAGAGGTGACGCAGGTCTTTGACATAGGAGTTTCTCACATTGGATATGTGAATGGTCGCCTCCTCATCTGAGATGGGTCTGTCCTCATGCCCCTTCTTGAAGGCCAGCGAGACTATGACCAGACTGTCCTTGAGATCAATTACCTCCCCCACCACGATATCACCCTGAAAGAGCTTTACAGGAGCATTGGTCTTGGGTATGACACTCGCGGATCTGGCTCTCGAATCGATCTTGACCAGGCCAGCCGTAGATGCAAAAATCGTTCCTGCCCGAGCGTAGGTGCAGTCTCCGGGAACAAACTCCTCGGTCGATCCCACCACATCTCCAGGAAGTACAAAGCTACCGTCCATCATAATTCCTCTATGATTCCTCTATATAAATCCAGTATCATCACTAGCACCTAGAATTGATAGTGCTACTAGTATCTAAAGTCTGGCATCCTAGCATGTTATTCTATATAGCTCAACCTCAATGACCTTGACATCTTGGCTATGAAACTCAAAGCATCTCTTCAAGGGAAAGGAAATGCGATAGATCTCCTGCACCGTGCAGGGTTTCATAAAGCTTCTCATGAATGCTTCGCTTCCCTGATTATGCAGAGAGTAGATCGTCTTGGCGATTTTTCGGGCAGTGCAAAGAAAAGCGCGGTCTCCAGCACTCGCCTTCTGGGCTCCAAAGGGCGGATTCATGACCACAGTATCGATGCCCTTGAGAGCCAGCGTTCTCACATCGGCGCGGATGAAGTCCACATCCACGTTTAACTTTTCTGCATTTCTCCTGGCTATGGCCAAAGCATCGCCGTCGATCTCCACGCCAATGGCCCTCGCACCCAGTAGGGCCGCGCCTATGGCCAGCACGCCCGTCCCGCAGCCCAGGTCACAGACGGTACCAAGCTCTTTGCGCATTCCTGCCAGGAAAAGCATCTCTGCGGCGACAGAGGCCGGCGTTGCATATTGCTCCCTTTGAAAAGAGGGCCGACTAAAGCCCTCCAGCCGCTCCAGCATCATCTCAAGCTGCTTTCTCTTCATATTTGCCAGGCAGACATGATACTGCGGCCTATATCAAGTATAGTATTGCCTCTATTGCCAGCAGCATCACCAAGAGAGCCGTCATAACCTTGAGGAGGAATACGGCTTTCGAGCGGCTGAAGGGGCTTTCTTGAGACTCGATCTCTATTTCGGCATCTGGGACGGCTTCGCTGAATTCATTAGATTCTGAAAGAGCCTTTTCGTACGGCTCAGGCTTCCCGTCCTCAGGTTTTTGGGGCATTTCCTTACTTGCTAGGGGCATTTCCTTACTTGCCCGGAATTGCTGCCCTATGGCCGGCAATAGAAGCTGGCCGTAACTCTTGCAGGCCAGGTCGACTTTGATTGGGACCAGCCAGCCATCCGCCAAGATCAGGTCTTTTGCCACATACCCCTCCTTTGAGACCTCCAGGACCGGCAGGTCCGTCTTTGCTATGGGTTCCGACTCGGGCTCATGCAGATCATTTATCTTGATATTAACCACAAATTCACCCTTTTCGGTCACGGGCGAGAGATACAGAGACTCATCCCAGGTAAATATGCTATTACTATCATCGATTTTGTTTAGCGAATTGCTCATCATAACCCCGGCAATAAGTTGCAGGGCGGCCTGGCATTGCCCACTTACGTTTGCTGCCGGCCCCTCCAGGATTTCTGCGGCCTGTGCAATCCTATTTGCGCTGCTTTCTTTCCCATCTAAATTCTTTTCTGCTTGGCGCAAAGCCACGGCTGCAGCCTGCAACTTCTCGGTCGCATCTCTTCCCGATCTCTGCATATCTACGCTGGCATTGATATCTTTCAGGGCCTGGCAAAGAAAGCCGCCCGCCTCCTCTGATGACCACCCCTGGGTCCCTCCCATGAGATACTCCGAGGCATTGTTCAGGGCGCGGGTCAACATCAAGGGATCGTTTGCTAAAAGCCCAATGCTGTAGACTTCCTTCATGCCGGCGATGATTCTTTGCAGGCCCAGGATCCCGGCTTTATTGCCATCACTGGCATTTAGAGCTGCATTGTCCAGGAAGGTCTGGGCCCTCTCCACCAGTATCAGCGCCTCCTCGCCCTGGACATCCCCACCAAGCATGGCCAGATAGGACCTGCTCTTTGCAATTGCCTCGGCTACCTTGATCTCGGCCTGGCCTTCCTCAAGGGTAGATGACAGCTCATGATAACGGTTAGAAGCCAGGACGAATAGCTGGGAGGCCTCCTGCCTTTGTTGCCGGCTGGATGATCGGCCCGGTTCTTCTTGCAGGCAATTTTTTGCCAGGGAGCTGTAAGTTTTCGCCAGGCAATAGAGGGCATTCTGATAACTGGGCTTTATTTGGCGGGAAATGAGCAGAACGGCTCTCTCCAGAGGTTCGCGAGCAGCAGTTGCCTGACCCATCTGCAGGTAGATGCGTCCCAGATTGGATAGAACAATTCCCTGGCTCTGACTTTCGCCTTGCTCTTCGAACAAAGAGAGGCTGGAATTGAAGTAGCACAGTGCTTTATCCCAGTCCATTCTCTGGCCGGCAATTCTTCCCAGCCGGTCCAGCACCCAGGCAGTGCTCCTTTTATCACCCAGTCTCTGAAAGTCGGTCAGGCTTCTCTCGAAGTATCGGGCAGCAAGCTCCTTCTCGCCCATATCAGCATAGATCCGGCCGAGGCTTCCCGTCATCTGAGCGATGCCGAGATCGTCACCCTTCTCCTCGAAGGTCTTCAGGCTGCGGTAACAGTGCTCTATCGCTTTGTCCCATTCCCCACTCTTCCGGTAGGCAGAGCCCAAATTCCCCAATACATGGGCAAGGCCGATATGATCCCCCTCCTTGGCAAAGCAGTCGGCAGACTTCTGGTAGTAGAAAGCAGCTTTCGCCAGATCTCCCTGATGGACGAAGGCTTGACCCAGGTTATTCTGCAGCACCGGTCGCAGAATCGGATCGCGGCAGAGAGACAGAGCCCGGTTGTATGTTTTTATAGCGAGATCAGGCAGATCCACCCTGCGGCATATATCGCCCAGCCGCTTAATCTCATAAACATCTTGGAGCCTAAGAGAAAGTTCGCGGCAAACTTCCTCGTCGATTCTGCCCTTCCGGGAGCTTTCCAGCAATTTACCTAAGTGTTCGGGACAACTTCCTTCGATGGCCTTACTATCGATTTTTTGTAGACCATCACCTCCTTTAGAAAGAGATGCATAAATTTCCTGGAGAACGACTAATTGATTCATAGATTATAAGATAACTTATATCTTTATATAGTTTTTGAATCTATCGAATTTTGCTAGTTCTATTCAGGCTTTATAAATCTCCTCGTCAACTACCACGCCCTGAAGGACGTGGCTTGCGACTACGTAAAAAGTCGTGTCGCGTCTGGCGGGCTGACTAAACCGCCCTGAGACTCAAGGATATACCTCAAGTCTCGTGTTCGGTGCTCAATATTCATTGCACCAACTCTATCGGCATGGGTTTCGTAACCGCATTTTTCGCATCGGAAGGCTATGCCCTTCCGGTTATTTCGGCTGATGTGGTTACATCTAGGGCAGGTTTGGGAAGTAAATTCAGGATTCACGTAGATTACAACTATCCCGGCTTCTTTGGCTTTGTATTCCACAAAGCCTTGTAGCTGTCGAAATGCCCAGCTGGAATGCTCGTACCTAAACTCTTTGGATACTTTGCTTTCCGTTCTCTTCCTAATACCTGTCAAATCTTCCATACCGATTACGGAGACTTCATTTTGCATTGCGAACTGAACGAGTTTTTTAGATACATTATGATTCATGGCAGTCATAAACCGTGTCTCTCGACCAGATAACTTCTGTAGAAGTCTCATGCTAGATCGAGTGCCCAAATAGCGACCGCCCGCCTTCTGAAGTCTCCGGCGTTCCTTGGATCTAATGTTTCGGTGATTCTTAATCTCGCCGCCTGCAAAGAATTTGCATTCCTTGTCAGTCGTCGAGGCAACAGCTAGACAATTTATGCCGACATCAACGCCCATGAAAGTAGTTGCATCAACTATATTCTTGTCTGGAATATCCTTCTCACAGGCCAGATGGAAAAAGTAAGCTCCGTCTTTGTGTAAACAAAGTTTGGATGCCAGATAGTTCCAAGATCCGTCTAGGTATTTCTGAGCGTACTGGTAATTCAGGAGCTTGTATCTTTTGCGTCCCGCCAATGTGGTTATGCTAAGGGTGTCCTTGGATAACGTGAAATCGCGTTCAAACGAGAATGTGGCCGAGGTTGGATCGAAATCTAGGAGTTGCCATTCAGATTCCTTTTTGTCGATCTGACTTTGCAGCGTTTTGTAAGCTCCCGACACCTGGCGAGCTACGTTACAAGCCATCTGAGATTTCAGGTTAAGATTGTTTCGTAGATGCCTGTATGTGGCGTTTTGGATCTGGCCGCCCCCGACAGGCTTGCCGATGTCAAACACGAATTGCGAGGTGTAATTCATGCCTTGCGAGAAGGCTTTTAGCAGCTCGGCTAGATCGTTATCTAGCGAATCAAGTTTCAGGATAATGGTTTTTGTGAGCTGCATGATTAAGTACATTCACCTGATATTATATCAATCTGTTGTAGGTGAAAGTAATCATGTAAGGGGTCCAATTCCTCCCCACCCTAAAGAATGGGAACTCCTTGACCCCTTAACCCCGCGAGTTGAAGAAGCCTTTTATATCTTGGCCGTGAGTGTTTTTGGGAGATTCCCGATGGAGTTCACTGCACAGGAAAAATATGAATTTAAGCGTCTTCTCGATGGCCTGAGAAGCAAGACGGGTCGAGGGACTGAGCTAATTTCCCTTTATATCCCCCCCGATAAGCAGATCTATGATGTCACAAGCCAGCTACGTGAAGAGTACGGGCAGGCAGCCAACATAAAATCTCGTGTCACCAGACTTTCCGTGCAGGGCTCCCTTGAGTCGGCCATGTCCCGACTCAAGCTCATCCCCAAGCCCCCTGCCAACGGAGTAGTCATATTCATCGGCAGCGTGGATGCCGGAGCCAATCGAACTGAGATGTACAGCGTAGCTTTAGAGCCGCCCGACCCCCTGGTAACCTACCGATACCACTGCGATTCATCATTTCTACTGGCGCCGCTCGAGGAGATGCTGGCCGACAAAAAGACCTTCGGGCTTATCGTACTGGACCGGCGCGAGGCGGCCATTGGCATTTTAAAGGGCAAATACACAGAACCTATAAAGCACCTCACCTCTACCGTGCCGGGCAAGCAGAGAAAAGGTGGCCAGTCCAGCCACAGGTTCCAGCAACTACGTCTCATCGCCATACACGAATTTTACAAACGGATAGGAGAATCGGCCAACGAAGCATTCCTAGCCATCGATGCCAAGGATCTGCAAGGCATCTTGGTAGGCGGGCCTTCTCCTACCAAAGAAGAGTTTGTGGAGGGGGGCTTTTTGCATCACGAGCTGCAGAAAAAGGTTCTGGGCGCCCTGGATGTCTCTTATACCGACGAATCTGGATTGTACGAGCTGGTGGATGCCGCTCAAGATCAACTCTCCGATTTAGAGGTGACGCAAGACAAAATGCTCATGCGCCGCTTCATGAAGGAACTGGTTTCCGACAAAGGTCTGGCGGCTTACGGTGATAATGAGGTTCGCCATAACCTGGAACTCGGGGCAGTAGAGATCCTTCTTCTCTCCGAGGATCTGAGAAAGACGCGAGCTAAGATCGAATGCACCAGCAGAAGCTGCGACTTTTCCGACAATCAAACCCGCTCGAAGGCATCTGAGTCACTGGGCAACTGCTTGAAGTGCGGGGGTACTCTAACCATCACCGGAGAAGAGGATATAGTCTCCGAACTATCCAAGCTGGCAGATCAGAGTAAAGCAGAGGTCAAAATCATCTCCACGGAGTTTGAGGAGGGTGAGCAGCTTTACAAGGCCTTTGGCGGGATTGCTGCCGTCCTCAGATACAAGACAAGCCATATCTAGAGGCGATGAGAACGATCGAGGTTACTATTTGCTCATCCGTCAGGCCCACGGAACGCGTGGAGAAAGTCGTATCGGCCATTGAGAACATCTTTCCCGGTCTGATAATGGACATTCGCGCCGACAAGATTGAGGCCTACAACGGCCCGGATAGCCTTAAGACATTGCATGAGCTTTTGAGAAGGCAAGAGATTTTGGACACGGCCCGAAAGGTGATGCTGCGCACACTGGTGGGCAATACCACTGCCTTCCTTCTCAGCAAGCAAGCCGCTTTGATGGGATTGGTGAGCTTTCCTCCGGAAGAGGAGGCCCTGGGATCACTGCATGTGCAGATCACGGGAGGCGAAGGCGTCATCAATTGGCTGGCGCCTGAGACCGTGAACGGCGTGCCGGTCAGAGAGATTGATCAAAGTGAGCTAGGAGAGGGCGGGCTGGAAGAGGGTGAGCAGGGAGGAGCGGGTGTTTAGCTTCTCTTCCAGCAAGCTGGTGGACAGGCCCTTTGACTGGGCCTATCAACTGAAAGATCTGGGCTACAGCGGCTGGGAGATCGTAAATGAAGGAAAGCAGAAGCTGACACGAGAGAATCTGTCTGAGGCAAAACAGATCGTCGAGACTACCGATCTAATTATTACCATTCATCTGCCCTACTCCGACCTGAATTTGGCTTCCGTGAACCAGCCTATCTGGGAGGAGACGGTGCGGCAGATGAAAAGCTGCCTGGATCTTGCCAGCGACTTCGCCCGCCTGGCTGTGCTTCATCCCGGCCACTTCTCGCCTCTGGGAATGCATATGCCAGATGCCGCCTGGTCGCAGTGCATTCTTGGCATCCAGCAGATATGCGATCACGCCAAAAATCTGGACATGAGAATTGCCGTGGAGAACATGGTCAACATGCCTGCCATTTTAGGCCGCCAGCCGGAAGAGGTTCTGGGAATAATAGAGACGGTGGACCGTGAGAATGTGGGCTTTGTTTTTGATGTAGGCCATGCCAACACTAATGGAAATGTGGAGAGCTTCCTGCCGTTTAAGGACAAGATCATTCACACTCACGTGCACGACAATCATGGAGAGAGAGACGAGCACCTGCCGGTGGGAAACGGCACCGTCCCATGGAAAAAGGTAGCTTTAGCCTTAAAGGATTATAGCGGCCGCATTGTCACAGAGTCCCGCTCTTTGGAGGAGGGACAGAGGTCCGTAAATCGCCTGAAGATGATGATGAACATCAAGTGAGGCCCAATTATTATGTCGATCTTCGAGAACCTGTCTAAAAGCATGCTGGCCGGCTTTGACTGCAAAGACCGTGCCCGAGAAGAGGCATTCCGCCTCTCCCGCGAGGTTATTCGCCTCTGCTCGTCCTCCATCCGGTCCGTGCATAGGAATGACCTGACCTCAGCGGAGAGGCTCATGGGGGAGGCGGCCCTTGGACTGGAGAGAATTCGGGGGGCCCTGAAGGATCACCAGGATGTGCGCTACGCTGGATTTGTGGATGGAGCGGAGCAGGAGTATGCTGAAGCCAGGTGTGTCTATTCCATCACCACCCGGCATGAGATCCTGACTGTCGATGAGGTGGGAGTCGAGCCCGTTAATTATCTAGCGGGCCTGGGAGACGTTACGGGGGAATTGCGCCGCCATATTCTCGACCTCATTCGCGCCGGGCGGGCAGCGGAAGGCGAGTACTTCCTGGGCGTCATCGAGGAGATTTATTACCTGCTCATGCTCTTCGACTATCCGGATGCCATCACCCGCGGCCTGCGCCGCAAGAGCGACCTGGCCCGGAGCATGCTGGAGAGGACGAGAGGCGACCTCACCAATGCTCTGGAGCTGGCTAAGATGCAGGAATCGCTCTGCCGTTTCCGCGAGCTGCACCAAAAATAGAGGGTAATAGAACAATAGAGTCGTCTTTGTGCCTTTGTGTCTTTGTGGTGAGGGTGGTAGTAAGCTCTAATCCCACACATCTACCTAAAAAAACCAAACCACAAAGGCACAAAGCCACAAAGGACGCACAAAGAAAAGACCAATTTCCTGGAGCTACAAAAGCATGAAGTTTGATCCCAGCCTGATTAAAGAGGCTGCCAAAGAGGATTTCGATAAGGCCTGGCAGCAGGGGAAGGAGTATCTCGGCAAGCCTTCCCTAAACGAGAAATATCCCAGAAATAGCTATTCTTTCGGGGCAGTGCACCCCATATTCGATACCATTCAGAAGCTTCGGGAGGCCTACATCCGGCTGGGCTTCTCCGAGGCCATGAACCCGGTGATGGTCGAAGCATCGGACGTTTACCGCCAGTTCGGCTCGGAGGCGCTGGCCGTGCTGGATCGCTGCTTTTACCTGGCGGGGTTGCCCCGGCCCGATATAGGCATGTCCGATGAGAGGATCTCTCAGGTAAGTGCCCTTCTGGGCCGGGAACTTTCCGGGGAAGAGGCAGAGGCCCTGCGCCAGATTCTGCACGGCTACAAGAAGGGCAAGGTGGAGGGCGACGACCTGGTGCAGGAGATCGCCAAAGCCCTGGGCGCTCATGATGCCCTCATCTCTGTCGTCCTGGAGAAGGTATTTCCTGAGTTTAGGGAGCTGAAGGCCGAGGCCACGACGCGCACGCTGCGAAGCCACATGACCTCGGGATGGTTTTTGTCGCTCTCCAATCTTCATCACCGCACAAAGCTGCCGCTCAAGCTTTTCTCTGTGGACCGCTGCTTCCGGCGCGAACAGGCGGAGGATGCGGCACGGCTGATGAGCTACTACTCGGCGAGCTGCGTGATCATGGATGAAGATGTGAGCGTGGAGGACGGAAAAGCGGTTGCCGACGGCCTGCTCAGCCAGTTTGGCTTTGAGAAGTTTCAGTTCCGGCCGGACGACAAGCGAAGCAAGTACTACATTCCCGGAACGCAGATCGAGGTCTTTGCCTACCACCCCGGCCTGGTCGGTTCGGCCACCAAATACAAGTCGGGATGGGTGGAGGTGGCCACCTTCGGCATCTACTCGCCTACAGCCCTCTCCCAGTACGACATTCCCTATCCAGTCATGAACCTGGGGCTGGGTGTGGAGAGGATTGCCATGATACTGCATAACTCCCAGGATATGCGGGCCCTCTCTTATCCGCAGTTCCAGACCAACTGGGAGCTTTCCGCCCGGGAGATGGCGCAGATGATATCCGTGGAGAAGCTGCCCACAACGCCTGCCGGCCAGGCCATAGCACAGGCTGTGGTTGCTGTCTCTACCGAGCATGGAGAGACGACTTCGCCCTGCCAGTTTGCGGCCTGGGAGGGGGAGCTCTTCGGGAGAAAAGTCAAGGTATCCGTGGTCGAGCCAGAGGAGAACACAAAGCTGTGCGGCCCGGCTGCCCAAAACGAGATCGTGGTGCACAAGCAGAACATTATGGGCATTCCCCGCACCTCCCGCTGGGAGGAGGCCTTCAACGAGGGCGTGAGCACGGGCATCAAGTACATCGACGCCTTTGCCGCGCTGGCCGCCTACGAGATCGAGGTGGCCGCCATGGCCGGATTGGAGTCGGAGACGCGCGCCCGCATCGTGAGAAGCCCTGGGGATATCAACATCAAGATCCATCCAGCTCTGGAGAGGTACATCACCAGCTACAAGCACAAGATGGACCTGCGTGGACCGGTGTTCACCACGGTGAAGAGCGAGATCGTGTGAGCTAAGGGTTGAGGGTAGGAAGGAGACCAGAATTTCGTCCTTTGTGCCTTTGTGTCTTTGTGGTGAGCGTCGTTCCGGGTTCACCATGAAGGAACAAAGACACAAAAGTTAAATCCATTTTATTTAGAGGCTTTCATGAAAGACGTTTCTGCTAATGCGGATGCCAAAAGGCTTGCCGGTGAGGCGGCTGCAGATTTAGTGAAGGGCGGCATGGTGGTGGGCCTGGGCACGGGCTCAACCGTGGCCTGGACCATCAAGCGGCTGGGCGAAAGAGTGAAAGAGGAGGGGCTGGACTTTTGGGGAGTTCCCACCTCCTTTCAGGCCGAGAATCTGGCCATCGCCTCAGGGATAAAACTGACCACGCTCAATTCGCACCCTGTGCTGGATCTGGCCATCGACGGAGCCGATCAGGTTGACCATAACCTGTTCGTCATCAAGGGCGGGGGAGCGGCGCACACGCGAGAGAAGGTGGTGGCCTGCTCAGCGCGGCGGTTCGTAATAGTAGCCGATGAGAGCAAGTATGTGGAAAAGCTCACCTGGCCGGTGCCGGTGGAGGTTCTGCCTTTTGCTTTCCGGCTGGTGGAGCGGAAGCTGGTGGAGCTGGGCGGAAAGCCGGTGCTGCGACAGGGCGTGAGGAAGGACGGGCCGGTGATCACGGACAACGGCAACTTTGTGATGGATGTGGACTTTGGGGTTATCGTTGATCCGAAGGGTCTGGCTGCGAAAATCAGCCCCATTCCGGGTGTGGTGGAGCACGGGATTTTCGACAACCTGGACGAGCTGTACCTGGCGAGAGGGGACGGGGTGGAGAGGATCGGGAGAAAGTGAGTCTTACGGAAGTAACTGAAGCTCAGTCATTATTGGCTCAAGGCTGCTCTTGATATGGATGAGTTCATTTTCAATGATGTTCCAGACTTCGACCAAATCAACTCCCATGTAATTGTGAATTAGCACATCTCGAAATCCTGCCAGTCCTCGCCATTGGATTTCGGGATGTGATTGTCTCATCTCCAAAGATAGATGCTTGGTGGCTTCTCCAATAATCTCAAAGTTCCTGATAATTGCATCCTGCATCATTGTAGATGCCAAAAATGCAGACCTGCCTTCAATAGAGTAAGACTCGATGCGTTGAATGCATTCCCAGATATGGATCAAGTAAACCCGATCATCCTTCATAGTGGCGTAGCCTCAGCGAGCACTTTGTCCCGAATGTACCAATGCAGGGCTCTCTCGCTAACAACATCCACCTTTCGCTGCAGGAGGTCTTCGAGGTCCTGCATTAGGGCCACATGATCCAATAGGCTTTTTCCTGGCTCCATCTCTACCAGAATATCCAGATCGCTCTCCGGCCCGGACTCTCCTCGGGCAACGGAGCCGAAGACCCGAAGGTTATGGGCACCGTGCCTGGCGGCTATGTCCAGGATCTCCTGGCGCTTGGCTTTCAGCAGTTCATCAATTTTCATGGGCATATCTGGTCGGACTCTGAAGTATAATAAGACGGCATGAAATTTAAACGTATGCGTTTCCGGCAGGGGTAGAAGCATACTGATGTCGCCATTGACGAAACTGATCATGCAAATGCCAGGCTCTTCGGTATCCATGGCAGCGGAGCTGCGGGCGGGCGAGCGCGCGCGGGGGCAGGCCGCCCGGGGGAACATTCATTCTTATTTTCTGCTTTCAGCCACTATTAATATAATATTATTTATATAATAATTCAACCTCTCTGAAAAACTCCAATAATCGGATCCATCTTACATTAAGGCTCTTGCATACATTCGGTATCTTTGGCTTGACGGGGCTATTGTTGGGCCGTTCTGATGTAACAACCGTCCAGGCTCTGCACTTTGCTAACGCGATTAGGAACGGATCAGCCTCAGGAATCGTTTTATTCTGATCTACAAGGCCAGGAAATTTTTCCAGGATACGTGAAACTTCTTGACTTTGATCAACATCAAGGGGAATGAACATTTTTTTGTTGGACTTTCCCCATTTTGCTAATCCATCATCCTTCACACATATTTCGTGAAAGACTTCATCGGGTGCAATTAGCAATCCCTGATCGACAAGGGATTCAAGGTCCTTCCACAAGCCTGGAAAAATATCAGGTGGATAATGATTGGTGTGCATGTCAATCAATGCCGATGTATCAATGCAATAGCCTTCCTGCAAGCGAAGCTGGATCAAATCTAGGCCTCAAGAAGCTTTTCTATTCGAGGAATATGCTTAACGCGAATTCCCAGATAGTCGGCTACATCGCTGGTGGTGATCCTTTCGTTTCTGTATGAATCGAGGACAAGTGAGGTCAATGGCGTGCCGTTTCGCTGAAGGCATTCTCTGGGAATATCTCTTTTGATGCCTTTTCCCTTGGCAGAATCCGGTTTTTTTTCTTTTTTCATCCAATCATTGTGCTTAAGGGAATAGAATTCTCGGGAGGTCAATCCAGCTATGAGCAGCCTTCTTAAAACAACCTCTTTGCTCACCTTGAAATCATTGGAGATTGTGCCAAGAATTCTCTCTGGCCATTTGTAGGAAGGTGTCTTTCCTACAACTAAGCGATGGCAAAGCAAACCTTCCTTTGGAATTAGAACGCCGCCGGCAAAAAAGTTGCAGAAAGCCTCGATGGACCTGTCTTTCTTAGTGGATTCCTCTCCGCCCAATTTGCTCGGATCGCATATTCCGCCTTCATTTAAAAGGATGTGTCCCAGTTCATGGAACAATGAAAAGATCCTGGCTTTCAAGGCGTCTTTTGTATTTATTACGATTACCGGCAGGCCTCCATCGGTAAATGAAAACGCTCTTGTTTCTTCCAGGGGCATTGACATCTGAAATACGAGAATGCCTTGGCTTTCAACGGATTTTTTCCACCGATCCATGGCGCTAGTATCTTTTTCCCAGGACAATTGCTCTTCCAATGAAATACCTAATGATTCCCTAACTTTGCTGGCCAACGCTTCCGGATCATCGGATAGCAACGCTCGCCCAATGCGAGCATGAAAATCGCCTTCATCGTCTTCTTTTAGCTCTGAGGCTATGGACTGAAGCCTCCTTGCCTGGCGCATGGCAAGCCTGGTTTTGGAAGACAGCGGTATCTCATTCTCATCGGGAAGGGTGCGAAAATCGTGGGGGAGAGACAGTTCCTGCGGGGGACCAGGCAGGAAGAATGCGGCAAGAGGGCGCTTATAAAACCTGGCCAGGGCCTTTACCTGGTGCAGCAGGGGCTGCTGTTGGCCTGCTTCCCACTGCAAGACCTGCTCTTCGCTTTCGCCAAGCATGGCAGCCGCTTCTTTGACTGTCCTGCCCACGCTCTCTCTTGCCCAGATGAGGACGGCAGGTTTGACGGGGATGCTGATGCTGCGACTTTTCCCCTCGCGTTCTGTTGGGTCTTGTTTTATTGTCATAAGTGATCGAATGTATTGCCTTTGTCACATAACTATACAGTACTATCTCTATTTATTGGTATTGAAGCTTTACTGTAGAGTCCCGAATGTTTGGACTTTATATACTCCGGCCGGATCGTTATATTCTTCAGCAACCATTTAATTCAGTCTCCATCCGATTCAGGAACATTCCCAATTTGCACCCATCCGGCAGCCTTGACCAGAATGCGATATCTGGCGTCTGTAGATACCATTTTGTATCCAGCGATTCATGAAATCTAACCGTATTATACCAATTCATGAAATTGTCAAAATTCTCGAACCTAAACCTGTTGCGTTCATAAGTGTCGTTCCATTTTTCTAATTTTCCATTGGTCTGAGGATGCTTGACGCGAGCCTTGATGTGTTTGATTTTATTCTCCTTAGTGAAACGGCGGCGCACCCGCGCAGCAAGCTGCGGGGTATTCATAAAAAATAAGAGGTGGTTTTTGGTCCAGCCTATCCCTAGATGTGCGCCAGATAACAAAGTCAGCGCGGGCCTGGGCACTGCCGCGACCTGTCACATCCATTTCTTCGGCAATCTGGTTATGATGATAATCATATTCTTGTATTAATATTTTTAAGTATTCTTGGCGCACTAGCTCCTCAGGAGTGAGCAGGAGCCATTTTTGCCTTACCGGGCTAAAAATTTGACTGCCTTTTATCTGAATCTCATCAGCTTTTGCGTAGGTATCTGACACCATTCATTTGCTCCTTTAGCGTATTCAAATCCTCTTATGCTCTGCGTAGCTGTAATAGCTGCCTGTACCAAGAATGACGTGGTCTAGGAAAACAAGGTTCAGTACTTCTGAGGCAATTTTTAAATTTTTCGTTGTCTCATCATCCGCTGAAGAAGGCTGAGGGTTTCCAGAAGGATGATTATGAACAACAACGAAAGAACTGGCTGATGCTCTGAGGGCTTCTTCCATAATCCTTCGAACGTAAATAGTCGCCTGAGTTGGAATGCCTTCTGTAATCATTCGTTCCGCCAATAATTGATTCTGGCCATCGAGCAACAATGCAAGAAAGCATTCGTAGCGTTTACCCTCAAAACGCGGACCAAAATAAGCTACTACCTCCGAATAAGAATTGAAACTTTGAGGCAGAGATTCCTGTATTCGGACACGTTTACCTATCTCGATCGCCGCTTTGAGCTGAGCTGCCTTTGCAATCCCAAGACCCGGAAAAGAGAGTAGCTCTTCAATATGGACCCGATCCAATCCGGGCAATCCACCCCAACGGGCCAAGAGCTCACGACCCAAGTCCTCTGCAGATTGCCCATGATTGCCGATTCGCAGAATAATTGCTAATAGTTCGCCATCTGATAAAGCCTCAGCTCCCACTTTGATCAACTTTTCACGGGGCCGTTCCGTTTCGGGCCATTCTCTGATGGACCGATTCTGCGGAACAACATAATGGGAATCAGGCTTATCCATTTGAAGATTGCTTGTTTCCTCATATTAATAAAGGGGAACGGTCGCAGGTCCGAAAATTTTTATTTGGTTTTCAGAATTCTGCGCCAAAACATCTCCTGCCCGCATGCTCCGACTGCAACCATGATCCCGCTTGCCCATCAACAGCAGCGCAAATTCCTCGCCGCCAAATCCAGACACGCCCTTCCTGGCAGCATCGCCTCCAGCAATCCGGCCCCACGGCCAGCCGGGCCCCCGGGCACGCGCCACCCAGGCACGCACGCGCGCGCGGGGACGCGGAAGCGCGCCCCGTCAGGACTGCTTTGCAGGCAAAGCCGATGATCTCAGCCATCGATTTCTGCCGCCTGACCGGCTTCAACGCTCAATCTTCAGGTTTTCCTCCAAAGATCGATTACCATTAAATAATAGCGGCACATAATTGAATTCCTGAGGATGGTGCAAAGAATGGCAAAACCAGTCAGACTCGGCTTGGTTCTCGAAGGTGAAGCGGCAAAGGAGTTCTGGAAGAACGAGGAGATCACTGCATTTACGCCAGGACAGTTAGCCATGTTTAAAGAAGCCAAGCGGATTTACAGAGCCAATCGCAGCAGATTTTAATGGCCAGGGAAAAGATTTCACCAGAAGAGTTGAGCATCGAGCCTCTAAGCACCAGGTTCAACCTTTCTCCATTTGACTCGGGCGATGACGATCTAAATGAGTTCTTGAAAGAAGATGCATTAGGCGAACAACAAATCCTTCTCAACAAGACGCACATATGCTTTTGCAGAGACCGCGCAGCAGGCTACATTGCTTTGGTCGCAGATTCGGTTCGGGTGGATCGTCTCGATGATGAGCCCCCGGATGTTGGCAAGTATCCAATCTATCCTTGCCTTCTGATTGCCCGGCTTGCTGTGGATAAGAGACTTCATGGTCGCGGACTTGGAACCTATCTGCTTTTATTAGCCATCGGAGCAGCTCTTGAAGGTCCGATCGGATGCAGATATCTGGTGGTCGATCCGAAAGAAGATGCTCTGAAGTTCTATGAGGATTTTGGATTTAGATCTCTGAAGAAGAGCCGCAGGATGTTCTTGAACATTCGAGAAGCTGCCCGGCAGCTAAAGCCTCTGGAGTCTCTGGACCCCTGGATGGATGGACCATGTCATGAAAAGAGCAACCTTTAAAGCGCGATATGTTGACAAAGTTCCCAAGCCACTGGGAGAGCTGGACCGAAAAGATGGCGACGAAGTCGAGATAAAAGTCCGAAGGAGTGCTACCAGTAAGATCTTTGGGATTGTGAAATGCTGGGAAAGGCTAGAAGAAGCACATGAAGATTACAAAATGGGAAAATGGCCACTAATGACGGCGACTTTAAGCGAGTCAGCTTCTTAACTTTATGGAATCCATAACAGCAAGTCAGCCACTATTTTAGCCCGATTGAACATCAGATATATTTTCTCCACTGGCTGCAATCACGATCCTGCATGCATATTACCCTCAGCGCAAATTCGTGGCCGCCCAATCCCGGCGCGCCCTTCCTGGCAGCATCGCCTCCGGCAATCCGGGCCCAGCCCCACGGCCAGCCGGGCCCACGGGCACGCGCCCCCCAGGCCCGCACGCGCGCGGGAACGCACATGGATGCGCCAAAAGATACATGTCTATCAGCAAATGCAAAGCTTGGCTGCTCCAAACGCACCGTAAAGCATTTAGATGATCGACATGGATTGTTCTGCAAGAGTAAGATCCTGCAAGAAAAGGTGACTACATGACAGATAAGACCTCTGAAGCTCTCGAATTTGATCACAATAATCCTATGCCTTACGGCGGCATCACCGATATTCATGGCAATATCATCAAGGCAATTACAAAAGAGGAGCACGATGAGATGCTGGAAAGGGTACGAAGAGCTTTCCGGAGCAAGAAATGACCGATGTAACCTTCGATGCGGACCTGCTATTCTTTGCCTTGGGGGACCAGAGCCAGCGGAGGAGAGGCATCTACCCTGGTGATATAAAAAACTGATATCTTGTGCAGGAACTCGTGAGGGGGTGACATTATGCATTCCCATTTCTGTACTTGGCGAAGTTTCTGCCATCTGTTTCGAAGGCAAAAGACATAGTGTAGAAGAACTGCATGATCTCATAGACTTCTTGGACCGTTATAATGTTCGATTTCTCCATCCTAACCAGACTGTAGCAGAGGCCTGCCATAATCTTTATGGAAACGAATGGAGAGATGACCGGATGACGCCTACGGATCTGGTCCACTTAGGGTATGCCATGGCCTACGATGTAGATTATTTTATTACAACCGATGGAGTTCTCAATCAATATCGTATGCCTGCGGGATTCAAGGTTAAAGTACTGCATCCCAAGGAAGCTATGAAGCGTTTTCAATGACCATCACCCGCAGCACAAATTCCTCGCCGTCCAATCCCAGCGCGCCCTTCCTGGCAGCAGCACCTCCGGCAATCCGGCCCCAGCCCCACGGCCAACCGGGCCCACGGGCACGCGCCCCCAGGCTCGCACGCGCGCGCGGGGACACGAAAGCGCGCTTCTGGTCATAGAAAATCAGATAAGCCAAGGAATACAAGAAGGCAACGGAGAAGCTGATGAAGTCCAACGATATGCTTGAGCGCATTAAAGTTCTTGTCAGCGAGCGCCGATATATCATCACTACGCATGCCCTAATCAGAATGTCGGATAGGGATGTGACAACGAAGGATCTGATAAGCTTAATAGCCAATGGAGAGATAATAGAAGATTACCCGAATCGCCAGCCATGTCCTGCTGCTCTGATGCTTGGATTTATATCCGGCAACCCCTGCCATGTTGTGGTGGCCATATGTGGAGATCGGCTCAGCGTAATCACCGTCTATTGGCCGGATGATGAATGCTGGGTGAATTGTAGAACGAGGCGATTATGACAAATTCTGATATGTGCGCTCTTTGTGGAAGCAAGCTGCGTGAAGGCTCCACGGACCTTGTATTGAAGGCGGGAGAAGAATTAGTCGTCATAAAAAAGGTTCCCGCTCTTGTGTGCAGTTGCTGTGGCGAAGCGTATGTAACGCCAGTAGTATCTGAGAAAATCGATGAGGTCATGAAAGAGTACCGGTTGGGAAAACTTCTGACAAGACCACTTGTAGCTGGAGAAATAGAGCTGAAAATGAGCGCATGAAACAGTGTGCTCCTAATCGAAAAAAAACTCCTCAATTTTCCTGAGAATCAGTCACCACCGAAAGAACTACAGGCAAGCTTACTAACGCGCCTTTACGAAGGTCAGAGGGCCAAGCAATTCGGCCCGACCCCACCACCAGTCGGCCCACCCGGTCCCCTGGCCACGCGCCCCCAGGCCCGCACGCGCGCAGGGGTGCGCAGGAACGGCAGTCATCGCTATCATCGCTTTTTCCGGGCGGCTTTTGCTAACCTCAAGCCTGGCAAAGCTTCGCCAGTCGATTACTGCAAAGCCTTAAGAAAATTGAATATCCAACATTTGTCAGAGGTTTTAAAGATGGCTCATCCCATAGAACTAGGGCTGGTACTGGAAGGCGAAGATGCGAAAGAGTTCCTTGAAGATCTCAAGAATCCAAAGGCCACCAAGGAACAGATAGAGATGTTCAAGGAAGCCATCAAGCTCTACAAAGAGCATCCTTTCTAATTTGATATGATTATCCCTTCTCAGGAACTACGCATCATTCCTCTGGAAAAAAGCCATAATCTATCCTCATTAAGAAGTATGAAAACAGCAATTTTCCGCCCATGTACCTGAACATGTATCCGATAATCCAAAGGATTGAGCAAAAAAGATGAAGAGGGGGCGTTGGGGGGTCAATTCAGATCCGCCCGCCCCCAGGCCAGCACGCGCGGGAACGCGGGAGCACGCTTGCCGGAGCCGCTACCTTCCCACTGAGCATCCCATAAGCGGCATTATCTACTGAGACTGCTTCGTCAAGAATCCATCGAGGAATCAAGCTATACCCATCTACTCGATCAACCAGCTATCCCTAAAGCCGGGCGTGTAAAAGATCCCGAAAAAATGTTGGAAGCAGTTCAGGAGATAATCAAGACCACCAGTAACCGCTATGGTAAGTGTATGGATACCAATAATTGCGATAAGTGTACGGATAGTTGTAGTTGTATCGATAATAGGACGGATACCAGGTACTACCGGGATAGTAGTAATTGGAATAGCGGTATGAGTTATAGGTTTTCCCTTGGTGGCTATAATAGGAAAATGGATCGTACCCCCAGCCGCCCACACTGCCAGGATAATCATAGGGGGTGTATCCACTACCAAAAACCCAACTGGGTGGAAGCCAGACCTGTTCGTTATCATGATCCGATTGTGCTAAGCAAATTGGTGCTACCAGCAACATAGCTGGCAATAGCAATAAGGCCACAAATTTCTTGTTCATGCCAACCTCACCTATTATAGATTAGTAGATCTGTAAGCTATTAAAGATATTTGCTTCAGCTTCTCCTCATCACCCGAATTGTTTCCTTACCTTCCTTCCACCGAGAAATGGAATCCTACGATTGGGAGGCCAATGTAATCTCCTTTCTTTGGGATAATACAGGGTAATGATCTTGATTGATGTTAGTGAACTTGCTATCCATCGCAGATTGCCTCTTGTAAACACCTTCATAAATTGCAGGATGGCATCATATCGCCAGGATTATTATCCAGATAATGGATGCAGATTAAAGATGATGGAGAACACTCAGTGGAAATGGTGTTACAGATCGCTGTTCTCGACGGCGATCTTTACAATCATTTGCATCTACGCATTCTATTTTATTGACGGCATGTCGGGCGGTTATGCTATCGCTTTTGTGTCATTCTTCCTTGCAGTTACAGGAGTTGCTGTCGCAGCATTATTTTTCCACCGGGCAAGGGTCATGGACTCAATTCTGAATGGCAGGAGTCTGCTTGCCCACTGGATCTATTCAGCAGACGAGGCAGAGCAGAGTGCACGGATAGAATATGCAAAATATCAAGAAAGAAACCGGGCTATGTTTCTCGTTATTGGTGGAATGCTTATTCTCGTCGCACTGGCTATGATGATATTTGCCGGAGAGGGGGGCTCAATCACCGGGGCATTTCTTCTTGCATTCATGGTTTTCCTTTTCATAGTTTCCAGGGTTATGCCGGCAATCGCGCTGAAATATGCACTTCGATCTCCCAGAGAAGCGTATATCTCCGAGAACGGGATTGTTTATGAAGGGGCAGTCTATCCATTCCATTCCTTCTTGATGAAGATGGAGGCAGCTACATTCCACAAAAGAACCGGAAAAAAGCCAGCTGTGCTCATATTTTCCTTCACCCAGTTTGTCGGACTCAATATTCGCACCCCATTCGACATTGAGATCCCCGTACCTGAAGGTGAGGAAGAGTTGGCACGCAAAATAGCCGAACGAGAATCAATTTTATCTCTACCCAGCGTTTGATAGCCCAAGAGAAATACGCTTCGAGAATCATGCAGATGAGGCTCTCCCGCCATAGCGAAGAGAAACGCATCCTGATAAGAGGCATCGAGTTTAAGAAGCCTGATATGATGACCCGGTTAATTTGCGACAATTCCACTCAATAGTAGTAATAATAATCCAATCAAATCAAGCTTTGCGAAAATAGATTAAGTTAGGTGAGCACGGCAGCGATCTGCAGCTTTGCCTTTCAGGGCGCATAGCAGCCCCATCG
>SESG01011130.1_pt1 | contig 70365 bp, 64 predicted proteins | sample 3171421 | NCBI WGS metagenome assembly SESG01 (sample SAMN10866946, study PRJNA518727) | freshwater metagenome | biome: subpolar coniferous forest; feature: holomictic lake; material: water; isolation source: holomictic Lake 227, 6 m and 8 m depth | place: Canada: near Kenora, Ontario | collected...
AATAAACCGATTATGACAAATCGCTTACGTTGGGCAAAGATACTTAACATCGCCGGCCTTGTTGCCATGATTATAGGCGCAATAGATCCACTGGAAGGTTCCGTTGTGATTTTAGCTGGTAGCTTATTGGCATTAATTAGTGCCATGATTGTACACAGCAAACATCTGAGGCTTATACTCTGGGCATTCAGCCTGTTGGTGGTAGGTGTTGCCACCCTCTTTGGATTATCCGCAGTGGGTGGCATCGGTGGAGATACCGGTCGGCCAATGTGGCTTATGGTCGTATTTATTCCTTACCCGGTGGGCTGGGTGATGGGCTTGACTGCTACGATTAAAAGGTTGAAGGAACAAAAGACCCATCAACATCCCCCGTACACAGAACCTTCAGATTCAAAGTAGTTGTCACAGGGTTGGAAATTGTTATTGTGTTTGTTTCAATTTGCCAGTCACCAACGTTAAAACTGCTAATCACGCCAACAAATCGTCTCATTGCAATGAGGGGGTCAAGCGAATTGATTGTGCCTGAGTTGTTTACGTCAGCTGTTTTTTTGTTAAGTCCTGACAAAGGAGCTATTCCTACAAACGACTTTGATATCAGCAATGCATCAGCAGAGTTGACACCACCCCAGGCTTTGGTAATTACACAAGCAATGGTATATGTACCGTTGGAGACATTTGCGAATGAATATTGTCCTGCTATATTTGTAGTTGCAGTATTAACCACAACCCCGTTTTGGATAAGCTGAACTGTTGAGTTCGTTATTGGCGTATTGACATTGTTCTTATAGGAGATTGTCCCTTGAATGCTAGCACTTGGAACAGTCACTGTAATCAAACCGGAGGCTGTTGTAGTAAGTGCACCTGAAGTTGCTTTGATATTTGCGGTTCCTCCAAGTGTTCCGGTGAAAATTGCACTTTTAGCGTCTGAAGCAGGTACAAGGTTTCCTGCAGCAATACTGCCGCTGATGTTCTCCAACGACCAGGCAGTGGCGGCAACGTTCGCGACAAAATTGTTTAAGGCATCCCTTGTAATGGAGTACCCGGTAATAGAAGATCCTGAAATGACTGTTTGGGCAGGAAGAATACTGCCGCTGCCGTTTGCCGCCGTCTCAACATTAACTTTTGCAGCATTTCCCGCTGTAACGTTGATCAAGCCTGAAGGTGTTGCTGGCAGGGCTAAGGAAGTTGCCGTGAAATCTGCTGCACCTATGATATGGCCAGTGAATGTCGCGCTTTTATAGTCAGCAGCGGCCACAAGGTCACCAGCAACAACTCCGCCTGTAATATTTTCCAGTGTCCATGTTGTTGCAGCTACATTGGCAATAAAATTGTTATAGGTATCCCTTGTAATGGCATATGCTGTAAGTGATACGCCTGAAGCAAGCGTCTGCGCCGAAACAAGGGATCCTGTGCCATCAGTGGCTGTCTCAACCCTAACTTTGTTGGCTGTTCCGGCAATGATAGTGATCAGTCCGGAGGATATCGGAGTGAGTGACCCTGACGTTGCTTTAATGTTTGTTGTCCCAATGATATGCGCAGTAAAAGAGGCACTCTTACTATCAGCTGATGGTGAAAGATCTCCAACAGAAACGCCATCGGTAATATTTTCGAGAGTCCAGCTTGAAGCTGCAACGTTTGCAACAAAGTTGTTTGACGCATCTCTTGAAATTGCAAATACTGTTATTGAAGAACCTGATGCAAGCGATTGCGCTGGAACCACTGATCCTGTTCCATTGCCCGCCGTCTCAACTTTAATAATAGTAGGGGTTCCTGCTGTAACCGTGATTTGCCCTGATGGTGTCGCAGTCAGCGCTCCGGACGTGGCTTTAAAGGCTGCAAAACCACTGACATGTCCTGTGAAAGTAGCACTCTTATTATCTGCCGATGCAACGAGGTCCGAAGCCACAATACCTCCTGCGGTACTAACCAGTGTCCATGAGGTGGCAGCTACGTTGGCAACAAAGTTGTTTGATGCATCTCGTGTGATCGCATAGCCTGTAATGGACGAGCCTGACGCAATCGATTGTAAAGGAACTACAGCCCCGCTTCCGTTAGCGGCCGTTTCAACCCTGACTTTGTTGGCAGTGCCGGCAACAACCGTTACAACTCCTGAAGTTGTAGGGGTCAATGCCGCGGATGTTGCTTTAATAAGGGTCGCACCAATAACATGTGCCGTAAATGTGGCGCTCTTACCATCTGAAGCAACACTAAGGTCACCGGAAACGACACCTCCAGAAGCGTTTTGCAGAATCCAGGATGCGGAAGTATTGGAAATAAAGGCGTTCGAAGCATCTCTGCTGATCGCATATACTGTAAGTGGTGTTCCTGAAGAAAGCGTTTGAGCAGGAACTACTGTCCCCGAGCCATCTGCTGCTGTTTCAACTACAATCTTTGTGGGAGTGGGTCCTCCACCTCCTCCGCCTAATACTGTGAAACTACCGATCATTCCCAAACCAACATGGGGAGTACATACATAATTATAAACCCCCGCAACTGTAGGTGTGTATTCGAAGAAAGTACTGCCACTGTAAATAAATTCATCCCAGGGAGCCGCACCAGCAGGAATTACCCCTGAGGTCGTTGTATGGAACCCATCCACCCATTCCCATCTGATCACATCACCCAGGGCCACATTCGGAATTGAGGATGGGGTGAAGCTAAAGCTTGCAACCTGTATGGTATGTGTTACAGCAAAGCTTGTATTTGTTGAACCCAAAAGGCCAATAAAAACAAGAAACATTAATATTCTGGTAACTTTTTTCATAATTATAGCGATTAAAAACTGACATAATGCGGTTAATAATAGCTAAACAACAAAAGAAATAAATTGTTTAGAACAATTCTGAATAAGATTTAAATTATTCTCCGATAGAAACAGAAGTCATTGTCAGAGAGCCCATAACAGCCTTGTCATTGAAAATATTTACCTTTTCGTTCGCTTGCTTCAGCGCCAGGCAATAAAGCAAGGGTAAATAATGCTCGGGGCTTGGAACGGCGAGGGACATGAATTTCCAAAGTTTTTCATAATGGATCAGTGATGCATGGTCGTTTTTCTGAATCAGCTCTTTCACTTTGTTGTCAGCTTCCAGGGCCCAGTCATATCCATTATTCTGATTTCTCCAGTCAATCATGCCCAGGTTGTGAACGATATTGCCACTGCCAATGATGAGTACACCCTTGTTTCTAAGAACAGCAAGCTCTTTGGCAAGTTCGTAATGATATTGGGCATCCCTGGAATAATCGAGGCTTAATTGCACCACAGGTACATTGGCTTTTGGATAGAGATGGGTTAATACACTCCAGCATCCGTGGTCGAGGCCCCATTGCTGATCCAGGCCAACAACTGTCTTTTTAACCGAATTTTTTGCCTCCGAAGCGACTTCGACACTTCCGGGAGCAGGATATTCTACATCGAACAGTTTCTGGGGAAATCCGCTGAAGTCGTGAATTGTTTTGGGATTCGTCATTCCTGTTACGAATGTCCCTTTGGTTTCCCAATGTGCTGATATACATAAAATTGCCTTTGGTAAGGGGATCCTTTTGCCCAATCTCTGGAAATTTAAAGTAAATTCATTGGTTTCCAGTGCATTCATGGGACTGCCATGGCCCAGGAAAAGTACAGGCATTGTTTCTGAAGTATTCATAGCTAAAGAGAAAGGGAAAATATTTTCGATTTGCGAAGCCATTCCGGCCAGGGGAAGGATTGCTAAAGTACTTAAAAAGTTTCGGCGTTTCATCGGTCAGAAAACAATTACACACCGAATTTGGGAGATTGTTTTTTTGTGAAAAGTGGAAAACGAAAAATGAAAGTCCAATATTTCACTTTTCGTTTTTCACTTTTCACTATAGAATCGTTACTCCGTATTCGCAAGCTATTACATGTTAGTATGCAAGTCCGGTTAACAAACTATTCCTTGTCAGTAAATTATTCCGCGTCACCAAACTCTTCCGAATCAACATAGGATAGGTCCTTGCTGCCGAATAGAGAAATGATTTTGCCGGTTAATAATCCACCAAGGATGGCAATGCTGATCGTGATTGCAATTCCCATCAACTGACCGCCGGCACTGATACCAGCAACCAAAGGAATCGCTGCCAGTCCGCCAAAAATGCCGGGCAATCCATGAAGGTTAGAGACACCACAAGTGTCGATTGCTTTGAGGAAGTTCTGTTGTTTGCTCTGTAACCAGGCGAAGCCGACTGTTGAGATCGCACCAGCCAAAACGCCAATGACCACTGCCATTCCATGTGTGGCATGATCACAGGTTGCCCCGATTGCTACTCCTCCTGCCAGGGCAGCATTGGCAATATCAGCGATGTTAATCTTTCCCCTGATTTGTTTAGAAAGTAAATAAGTAATAATGGTGGATCCACAAAGAGCAAGGATAACGTTCACCACGGTGAAGGAAACCAGTTCCGCCGGGACAAGCGCCGCACAAAAGCTTGGCCAGAAAATCCAGAGGACCATACTTCCGATCATTGAATACCTGTCACTGGTCGCATCAGCTTCCATCGGAGTTACAAGGTCTTTCTTTTGCGAAAGTGTAACTGCGGCAGCAACACCAAACAAAGCGCCAAATGTATGGATGATAACAGATCCGCCAGTATCAGCAATAGCGCCGGGCATGAGTCCGATGCCATTCTCAAGAATGATCCATTCATTGATCATATAAAATGGGATAAATAATAATCCCAGAATAATATATTGGTGCATTTTAATCCGACCCAGTAAGGCTCCGGCTGCAATCAGCAGACTGGCTGCGCCAAATTCAGAAAGAATCAGCTTTTCAATATCTCCTTTTGACCGGGCAAGAGGTTCTATTTCAGTAAAAAAGAAATACATTGGAATCGCGACACTTACCAAAAGGAAGGTAGCTGTTAAGGCAGAACGGCCGTATTTTTTCAAAAACACCATCAGGAAGCCAAACCCAACCAAAAGCATTGCCATGATATGAATGGCACGGTCGTATTGCTGGGCTTCTTCCAAAGCAGGGTATTTGCCAAACTCAGGACCTACAGCGAAAAGCTTGCTGACAGGGATAAAAAGGAAAAACAGGATGAAAATAAATAAGTAAGTTGGGGTAGTTTTTTTCATAGTCATGGTAGTTTTAAAACTATTTAAGGCATTTAGTTCACTCAGATAAAAACATAAGTGCTCTAAATGCCTTAGAAGTAGTTGTTTTATTTTAATTATTTCTTTACAACTGGTTTAATCTTCACATTCTTGGCCTCTTCCATAGTGACGAATTGGCCAGCGTTTCCGAAATTGTTGAGCACGTAATTAATAGAAGCTACAGCATCTTCAACCGTAGTGAGCTGTGCAGGCATTTCGTTTTTATATACTTTCCCATTAACTGTCATGTCGAAATGTGAACCATTGAGGGTTTGCTCAACAGCGCGGATCTTATCAGCAAGGAGGTAATCAGCCTTCGAGAGTGGTGGGTACATGTTTTCGAGGCCCATTGCATTCTTTTGATGACAAGCGAAGCATTTGGTGTCGAAAATTTCTTTTCCCCTTGGCATCATTGCCTGCACATCAGCAGGGAGTTTTGAATAATCAGGACCGGCAGGAGCAGCCTTAGCTGTATCCGCAGCAGCAGCGGCAACTTTTTGTTCTCCGCTTCCACCGCAGGAAGACAGACTGAGTGTTGCCCCAAAAGCAGCAACAACGAAAAGTAGGAATAATTTTCTCATAGTTTTTAGATTTAAGTGATGATAGAATTCGTGTTTTAAGGGTTCAAAGTTAGCTGTTATTTTGAAAACAGACAAGCTCTTTAAAATATTAGCCTTAAGGTTGCTGGCAGCATTTGGGTTTTATAGGGTGTTCTTTATCGAAAGCCGGACTTACATAGGGTATGCCAAGGTTCATCCCCCTGACGATGAATAAAAGTCCGATTACAAGGATAAAAACTGGTAACAAGCGGCTCATCTTTTTGCGAAACTTCAGGCTGATGATATTGCCGATAACAGGGATAAAAAACATCATAGGAAAGGTGCCCAGGCCAAAAACGATCATAAAAATAAAGCCATTCCATGGGCTATGAGAGACCACAGCTCCAGCGAGGCCTATGTATACCAAGCCGCAGGGCAAGAGGCCGTTGAGCAGGCCAATAGCCAGCAGAGAGCGATAAGTGCGTATGCCAAAGAGTCTGGCAAACACTAATTTAATGCTCCCAAGCATTTTTGCAGTCATTTTCTCTAAAGAAAGTCTTTTGAAAAAAATGGGGAAGATCACCGAGAGAACCATAAGCGAGCCTAAGGTGATGGATACCCATTGTTGAATTCCACCCAGGAAAAATCCTCTGCCTAGTATCCCGAACACTACGCCCATCATTCCATAGGTGAGAATTCGTCCGGAATTATACAAGAAGCTACTTATAAGTCGTGTGTTTCGATCACCTTCCTTTAATGGAAGCGCCAATGCCAGTGGTCCACACATCCCAAGGCAATGAAAACTACCCATTAGCCCAATGATGAATGCTTCAAGATAATTCATCCACTAAGGTATTTGGATGTTTTCCTCTTGATAATAGACCGTTTTGTCCAGGGTCCAGGCTAATTTTATGACATATCTCCCTTTGGCAAACTTTGCTGCAGGGATCAGGAGGTTTTGGGCAGTATCAGGTGTTACCAGGATACTGAAATCGAGTTTGCTGTCGGAAGGCCTATAAACATGGATGTTTCCCGAAATTGTTTTGTTTTTAATCAAAGCAGGGAAATGGACCCAAACACCGCTTGTGTTTTGCCGGAAGCTTATCTTTTCTTTCAGGTTCTCCGTATTCGTTTTTTGCGTGATGACATCCTGATATTTTAGCTCTTTGGCATAATAGTTATCTTCCACCAGGCTGAAATCCTGGCGTTGACTCCAAACCAGGAAAATCCCTGTCAGAATGAAAAAAAGTACGATAAAGCTGAATATTCCGTGTCCCCAGTGAAAACGCATCTTAGTTAGAGTTTGGCCCGACAAAGGTAGCTTTCGTGCGGTCAACTTCTTTGCCTTCTGAATAAATACTGATGATTATAGTCAGCTTTTCCTGGCTGAGTTGTTTCTTGTCAAGGATAACGAAGAATGCAGACTCTCCGATGGACTCCTCTTTGATGGTTAGTTTTTCTCCTATAAGTTTGATTTCGCCTTTGGGAGATACAAGCCGAAGTTCAATCGGGATGTTCTTTCGGGTTTTATTCACCAGTTTGATATCATAGAGGTTGCTGATCTTCTCATTTCCCAGGTCCTGGTATAGCATGCAGGGAGTCCTGAGAACCGTGGCTTCAATAGAATGGCGCGCGCTTAGGGAATAAGTAAAGGCACTTACAAGGATCAGCAATACAGCAGAATAGGCTATGGTTCTGGATTTAAATTTAAGGGCAGTCCCATCCGCAATCGTTTTTTCTGAAGCATAACGGATCAGGCCGGGTTTAAAACCGTTACGTTTCATCGTGTCATTGCAGATGTCGATACAGCAGGCACAGTTGATGCATTCAAGCTGCGTCCCGTTGCGAATGTCGATACCTGTTGGACAAACCTGGACACAAGCTTTGCAATCGATGCAATCACCCATTCCTGATGATTTTCTATCCTCATTACGGCTTAGATGTGCCCGTGTTTCCCCTCTTTTATAATCATAAGAAATCACGATGGTGTTACGGTCGAGAAGCACGCCCTGTAAACGGCCATACGGACAAACGATGGAACAGACTTGTTCTCTGAACCAGGAGAAGATAAAGTAAAAAATAAAGGAGAAAATAAGCATAGCAGTGAACCCGGCAACGTGATTGGCCGGTGAGTCACTGATCAGGTGTTTCCAGTTTTCTGATCCGATAACATAAATAAGGAAGACATTGCCAATGATAAAAGAGATCACATAAAACACGAGGTGTTTCAGCCCTTTTTTAAAAATCTTTTCTGCATTCCAGTCTTTTTCAGCAAGTTTCTTTTGTTCTGCAGGGCTGCCTTCAATCCAGTATTCGATTCTCCGAAAGATCAGTTCCATAAAAACCGTCTGCGGGCAAGCCCATCCACAGAAAAGACGACCATAGGTTACTGTAAACACGATGATAAATACAATCAGCGCAATCATCGCCAGGAAGAAGAGATGGAAGTCCTGGGGCCAAAACTGAACACCAAAGATCACGAACTTCCGTTCCAGGAAATTTAGCAGCAGGAGCTCCTGTCCATTTACCTTAAGAAAAGGAGCAATAAAAAAGAAAGCTATCAGGACAAACCCGACGACATTGCGGGCTGTGGTAAGCTTTCCGAAAGGTTTCCGGGCATAGACCCAGAGTCGTTTTCCACTAACATCAATAGTAGCAAGCCGGTCACGAAATTCATCGTCCGGCTTGCTATCTGTAGTATGAGTATTCATTGTTTAGTTTATTTGCAGAGTTCTCCCTGAGGTGCTTTTGGGTTCGGAGGGTTCGTCCCCCTGAGGCTGAGGATATAACTGGCAACTTGTTTGATCTGATCAGCGCTTAGTTGTGCTTTCCAGGAAATCATCCCTTTTTCAGGGACTCCATTTGTAATCGTAGTGTACACCTTTTTTATACCGCATCCGTGGATCCAGTAGTCATCGGTGAGGTTTGGCCCTACAACTCCTTGTCCTTGTGCCAGGTGGCAAACCACGCAGTTCTTGGCAAAGATCTCCTTTCCGGCGGTCATGCTGGCCGGGTCTGTCAAAGCGACCAGGCTTGCAGTGTCAAGTGCATTGGCTCCGGGAGCATTCTTATAAAGATCAGCTGCTGCTTTCATCTCATTCTTATACTCCTGGTCTTGCAAAGGAGCTTTTAAGAAGTGATAGTTAACAATATAAGCGACTGCAAAGACAATTGTGATATAAAACAACCACAACCACCACTTTGGCAGCTTGTTATCTAACTCCTTGATGTTGTCATATTCATGACCGGAAATGATGGTGTCACCGGTCAATTCATCTTTTTCTATGGGGTGGTTTTCGTGAACGTCCATGATTTATTTTTTTAATTCGTTTTCCTGAAATGATTGGATATGATCTTCTTCCACAAATGGCAATCGGCTGAATGAGTCTGCTTCTTCTTTCGGGATTTTCATCGTATGAAGAAAAATCACCGTAAAAAACGCCAGGAACACCAGCAATGCCAGGATAGAGTATATTTCAACTCCTTGTATGGAAGAAAGAATTTGCCTGAGCATAGCGCCTATTTGTTTGGAGTAACAGAAGCGGTGGCTGGCTTGGTGATGTCGGTGCCGAGGCGTTGCACGTATGCAATCAGCGCAATCACTTCCTTATTGGCCGGGGTATTGATACCGGCAGCTTTCAGGTCATCTGCGATCATCTGGGCCTGTTTCATCAGGTCATCATTTGCTTTGAGGTCATATCCAGCGGGATAAGGCACACCCAAAGTTTGCATCACCCTGATTTTCTTGGGTGTCGAGCTGATGTCGAGGTCGTTGGCAAGTAACCATTTGAACGATGGCATGATAGACTGCTCATTAAGTTTCTGAGGGCTCTCAAAATGCCTGTAATGCCATGAATTTGGTTTGTACTGACGACCGGTTTTGACACCTTCACGGGCAAGATCAGGCCCGTTACGTTTTGAGCCAAACTGGAATGGATGGTCATAGACGAATTCACCTGCTTTTGAATATTCGCCATAACGCTCTGTTTCAGACCGGAAAGGCCGGATCATCTGGGAATGACAGGTATAACAACCTTCACGAACATAGATGTCACGCCCCTGGAGTTCCAATGGCGTATAAGGCTGAACGCTGGCGATAGTTGGGATGTTGCTCTTGATGAGGTACATAGGGATGATTTCCAATGCCCCGCCAATTAAAACGACAAGCAGTGATAAGACCATAAACTGAACGGGTTTGCGCTCAAGCCATCTGTGTTTGCTTTCGCCGGCAAGCCTGCTGCCCGCAATGGCTGATAATGCAGGTGCAGAAGCAGCTTCATCAGCTACCAATTTTCCTGATTTTACAGTTTTCGCAATATTAAAGATCCCGATGATAACACCAAGGATGTAAAGACTGCCACCAATGGCACGGCCTGCATACATCGGCATGATCTGGGTTACAGTTTCCAGGAAGTTGGGATAGCGTAAAACTCCTTCAGGTGTGAACTCTTTCCACATCAGGAACTGAGTAACAGCACCCCAATATAAAGGAACTGCATAGAAAATGATGCCCAGTGTACCAATCCAAAAATGGGTATTGGCAAGTTTCTTAGAATATAATTTCGTGCCAAAAATCACAGGAATCAGCCAATACAACATTCCAAAGGTTAAGAATCCATTCCAGCCAAGTGCGCCAATATGAGCATGGGCAACGGTCCAGTCGGTGAAATGGGAAATGGCATTGACTGACTTAAGTGACATCAATGGACCTTCAAAAGTGGACATGCCATAAGCAGTGACAGCCACGACCATGAATTTCAGAACCGGCTCCTCACGAACGCGGTCCCAGGCACCCCTGAGCGTTAACAGTCCATTGACCATACCGCCCCAGGAAGGAGCAATCAGCATAATTGAAAATACAGTTCCAAGTGATTGGGCCCAGTCGGGCAAAGAAGAGTTTAACAAATGATGTGGCCCTGCCCAGATATACAAGAAGATCAACGCCCAGAAGTGAATGATGGAAAGACGGTAAGAGAAAACAGGGCGGTTAGCCGCTTTGGGAAGGAAGTAATACATCAAGCCCAGATATGGGGTAGTAAGGAAGAATGCAACAGCATTATGGCCATACCACCACTGAACCAGGGCATCCTGGACACCGGCATAAATAGGATAGCTTTTCAGTAAATCAACAGGAATTGCCAGTGAATTGACAATGTGCAAGATAGCAACAGTAACGAAAGTAGCAATGTAAAACCAAATAGCTACATAAATATGGCTTACCCTTCTTTTCAGAATCGTGCCAAACATATTCCAGCCAAAAATAACCCAGATTCCAGCAACAAGGATGTCAATAGGCCATTCCAGTTCAGCATATTCCTTGCCTGTAGTCACGCCAAAAGCGAAGGACAATGCTGCTAAGACAATGATCAGCTGCCAACCCCAAAAGTGGATTTTGCTGAGGACATCGCTGAACATCCGGGCTTTCGTCAGTCGTTGCAGTGAATAATAAACCCCTGTATAGATACCATTGCCTACAAAGGCAAAGATTACAGCATTGGTGTGGATCGGCCGGATCCGCCCAAAGGTGGTGTAAGGGATATTGAATGTAAGTCCCGGCCAGAGAAACTGCAAGGCTACATATAAGCCTACTAGCATCCCGATCAGTCCCCAGAACAATGTCGCAAAGGCAAAGTTCTTGACAATCCTGTTGTCATAGTAAAATGTCTGGTTCTCCATATATTATATTTTGTTTGTTTGGGTTGTTGATTTCGGGGAAACGGCGGAAATATCCGTTTCGTCAATGGCCGCAGGCTTTTCATCATCAAAAAGTATCCTGACTGCTGGGCCGTAGTCATCATCGTATTGACCTGAGCGAACAGACCAGATAAAGGCGATCAGGAAGCCAATCGCAACGGCAACACTGAACCCAATTAAAACGAGAACTACACTCATATTTGAATTTAAAAAATCAAAAATGAGAATATTCCGGTAGTTATCTACCTAAATATGCCGTTATTTTATTCACAATAAGTAATTTGAAAAGATTCTAAATAGTGTTGATGCGTAAGTGTCATATGATCAGATGTTTGTGAGTAAATGCTCACTTGGAGGCGAATGAGCATATTCCAACTGACGCCAGTTTGGGATTCGTTTTTGTATTTTATTGTTTTTGGACAAGATTGTTAAATGTTTTGTAAGTTTGACATGAAATATCATTATAACATAGGCATATTACATGGTACTTGAGAGTGTAAATACAGCTGAAATTGTTGAGTTACTGAGCTATTTTCCTGTTGTTGGTTTAAATGGCTACAGAACTTTATAAAAACTTATGTAGAAAGAGATATCCCTTTGCTTGGTCTCAAAGCTGATCCGATCATCCTGGAAAAGTTCATCAGGATGATGGCAGTTTCACAGGGTAATTTATTGAGTGCTGAGAATTTTTCCCGATCATTAGCATTAAATTCTGCGACGATAAGTAAATACCTCAACTTTTTAGAGCAGGCTTTTTTATTGTATCGGTTAAAGCCATTTACGAAAAATCTGAGAAAAAGACTTGTAAAGTCACCTAAAAATGTATAAAATAATTTTCTTTTCATTCCGGGCGACGATGATTATCAATTAAACGAAAAGATACGCGTCGCCGGCTTAAATCGATTTATTCTTACAATCCTTCCAAAGTTGATATCGAAATAATCTAGCCATAGATTTTTGACACTCACTTCACTTATGCTGCATTCACTTCCATCCCAGAACGCTGAGCCAGAATCCTCGTCGATATTGTCACAAATGCCACCACCGTAACCGAACTCAATGGCATCAGAATCGCAGCAATTAAAGGAGTCATCAAGCCCATACAGGCAATAGTGACTCCTGTAATATTGTATGCCAAAGAGACAAACAGACTTGCCTTGACGATGCGCATGCTGGTACGGGTGAAATTTAAAAAGTCTGATAGCTGGTGGAATTTTTTGGAATCCAATATGGCATCACAGGCAGGGGAGAAGTGATAGACATTGTCAGCGATGGTAATTCCGGCATTGCTTTCCAGCAAAGCACCGGCATCATTGAGCCCGTCGCCTACCATAAGTACTCTGTTTCCTGCCGCTTTCAGATTACGGATATAGTGTAGCTTGTCATGAGGACTTTGGTTGAATTTGAGTTGCCCGGGTGTCCCGAAAATCGGCAGCAGTGCTTCAGCTTCTGAGTCATTATCCCCCGACAACAAGTGAAGTTCGTTCTCTTGTCCAAGGGATTGCATCACAGCTCTCATCCCTTCGCGGTATTTGTTTTTCAGGAGGATAAAGCCCAGGTCATAACCGTCAATGTTTACAAAAACTTTACTTCCCGATACAAGAGGTTTTGCATCTGCGGTGCCTGTAAAAACTGCAGATCCCAGCTTCAGCTGTCTTCCTCTGATCTCGCCTTCAATTCCCAGGGATATCCGTTCCTGGAAATTGCCGACCTCTTCTGTTTCTTTATCGCTTAATGAATTGTAAATCGCAGTGCTGGAAGGATGTGTCGACTGTTTCACCAGGGAACGGATCAAGCCAAGCTCCGCTGCCTGGGCATTTAAAAAGCTGAAGTCGAGTTCAAATTTGTCGTTTTGTGTTAGTGTGCCGGTTTTGTCGAATACGATGACATGGGTCTTGGCGAGGGTTTCGACCACATCTGTTTTCTTGAGGTAGAAGCCATTTCGTCCGAAAATCCTCATGGTGCTTCCGAATGCGAAGGGTAGTGTAAGGGCCAGGGCACATGGACAAGCGACGATGAGTATGGAGGTAAATACATTCAGTGCTTGTGAAGGATCCAGGTAAAGCCAGGTGCTGCCAGCCCCAATGGCGATGATGACCACGGCAAGGGTGAAGTTCCGGCTTATCTTTTGGATGTAAGTGTCGAGATGTCCTACGTTGCTGGGTTTCGCGGTATCCTGGTTCCAGAGTTCGGTGAGATAACTTTGGGAAACTTCTTTTTCGATGATGAGCTCAATGGCAGTACCCATCTGCTTTCCACCTGCAAAAACCCGTTCCCCGCTTTCCTTGTGGATCGGTGAAGATTCTCCGCTTACGAAGCTATAGTCAATATTCCCGTCACCCTTTACCAGGATCGCATCGGCAGGAATCAGCTCCCTGTTTCTGACAAGGATTCGCATCCCGGCTTTTACATTACTGATGGAGACCAATCTTTCGCTGCCGTCTTCCTCAATGACACTGGCCGAGATCGGGAAATAGGACTGGTAATCCCGTTCAAATGACAATGCGCTGTATGATTTGCTTTGGTACCAGCGGCCGATCAGCAGGAAAAAGATCAGTCCTGCCAATGAATCCATAAACCCTGACCCCACACCCGTGATGATGTCAAATGCTGAGCGACCGAATAAAGCGAGGATTCCCAAGGCTATCGGGACATCGATGCTGATCTGTCTCTTGCGTAAGCCTTTCCATGCCGAGATGAGATAGTCGGAACCGGAATAAAAAGCTACAGGCAAGGCAAAGAGGAGGTTCAGCCAGCGGAGGTTCTCTCGTATCATGTTCTCCACACTGTCGTCAACTGAAAGATATTCCGGGAAACTAAAAAGCATGATATTCCCAAAGCAAAAACCGGCGATTCCTAATTTTATGTAAATGGAGTGGTTTGCCTGACGGGCGTTTTTCTCCTGCAGGCTGCCCATATTGAGTTGCGGGATGTAATGCACAGAAGCCAGCAATTCCACGACTTTTCGCAGACTGATTTCTTCCTCCCTGAAGGTGATGGTGATTTCTTTACGGGTAAAATTCACAGTCGACTGTATGATCCCTTTTTCAAAACGATGCAGGTTCTCTAAAAGCCAGATACAACTGCTACAGTGGATCGCCGGGATAAAAAGTCTTACTTTACTGATGCCTCCATCGGAGAATTCCAGCAACTTTTTGCGAATGTCATCAAGTTCAAGAAAGGCATAACGCTTTCCCAATTCCGACTCTTTTACTTTGATCCCTGGATGATCCTGTAAATTATAGTATTCACAAGAGGGACTCTGGCTTAAAATCTCGTAAACGGTTGTGCAGCCACTACAACAAAAGTTCTTTTCGTCGAACAGAATTGGCTGCGGGTTACAGTCTTCACCGCAATGGTAACAGGGAATGAGGGGATTCTTTTGCATAATCTGAAGCACAAAGATAGAATGAAACTATAATGTTTTGCACTGAAATGATGCTAAGTTTTTCCTATGCTGAGCCGTTTCCATTTTCTTTTGTCTCGCAAATTAGAACTTCAAAGTATACAGTTTCTTAATAAACTGAACATAAAACAGAAAATCCTATCTTTGCGCCCCATGACGAACACACAAAAAACCCTGAAAACGGCTGTCACAGTATCAGGCACCGGTTTGCACACTGCAAACGTGGTAAACCTCACTTTCAAGCCGGCTCCGGCCAATTATGGTTACGTTTACAAACGAATTGACCTGGAAGGTCAACCGGAAATTAAAGTTGATGTTGATAATGTAATCGACACTTCCCGGGGAACTACCCTGGAAAAAAACGGTGCCCGCGTTGCCACCATTGAGCATCCATTAGCGGCCCTGGTCGGGCTTGGCATCGACAATTGCATCCTGGAAATGGATGGCATGGAGACACCAATCATGGATGGCAGCGCCAAGCCTTTCGTTGATGCAATCCTAATGGCTGGCATCGAAGATCTAGGCTGTCCCCGTAATTGGCTCGAGCTAAAAGCTCCTGTCACTTATACTGACCACGAACGCAAAGTAGAGCTCATCGCCTTACCAGCCGATGATTTCAGGTTGTCTGTAATGATTGATTTTGAGACTTCAGTGCTCGATACGCAGAATGCAGTGCTTGAATCTATTGATGATTTTAAAGACAATATCTCCCAGTGCCGCACCTTCGTTTTTTTACATGAGCTTGAGTTCCTGATGAACAACAACCTCATCCAGGGCGGAGACCTTAGCAATGCCATTGTCTTTGTAAATCGTATTGTGAAACAGGATGAACTCGACCGCCTGGCTGATGTTTTGGGAAGACCCAGTGTACAAGTCACTAATAATGGTATCCTGAACAACCTGGAACTTCATTTTCAGAATGAGCCTGCCCGTCATAAGTTGCTTGACATTATCGGTGATCTTTCTTTGATCGGACAGCCTCTGAAGGCGCATATCATCGCCCGTCGCCCGGGTCATGCTGCCAATGTGAAGTTGTCGAAAGCCATCCGGGATCATGTTGCCAAAGAAGCCAAGATTGTTAAGGCTCCTGTATATGATATTAACAAAGCCCCTATTTTTGATGTCAATGACGTAAAACGCTTTTTGCCGCACCGCCCTCCATTTCTCCTGGTCGATAAAATCATAGACATCTCAGATCATCATGTAATTGGTGTGAAGAATGTGACCATCAACGAGGGCTTTTTTATCGGTCATTTCCCCAATGAGCCTGTCATGCCCGGCGTATTGATCGTCGAGGCTATGGCCCAAACCGGTGGAATTCTTGTATTGAGTACTGTTCCTGATCCCGGGAATTATGCCACCTATTTTCTTAAGATAACGGATGTGAAGTTTCGACATAAAGTTGTTCCGGGTGATACCCTCGTTTTAAAACTGGAGCTGATCTCCCCAATCAGACGTGGCATTTGCCACATGAGAGGCACTGCCTATGTCGGCGATAAAGTTGTGACTGAGGCAGAGTTGCTGGCACAGATTGCCAAAATTACCAATTAAAAATCCTTGAGCATGAATCAACCTTTAGCATATGTTCACCCACAGGCCAAAGTCGCGAAAAATGTCGTGATTGAACCTTTTGTCAATATCGAAGGCAATGTGGAAATCGGCGAAGGAACCTGGATCGGTTCCAATGTCACCATCATGGAAGGAGCCCGTATCGGCAAGAATTGCCGCATCTTTCCTGGGGCCGTAATTTCAGCAGTCCCCCAGGATCTGAAATACCAGGGCGAAGACTCTATCGTGAAAATCGGAGATGGCACCACAATCCGTGAGTTCGTTACCATCAACCGCGGGACTAAAGCAAGCATGGAAACCGTGGTTGGCAGCAACTGCCTGCTGATGGCTTACGTGCACATCGCCCATGACTGTATTATAGGAAATAACGTGATCATGGCGAATTGCGCCACCATGGCCGGCCATATCAGGGTGGATGATTATGCCATCATCGGGGGATTGGTTGCAGTGCATCAGTTTGTCAACATCGGTTGTCATTCAATGATTTCAGGCGGGTCCCTGGTTCGTAAAGATGTGCCCCCTTACACCAAGGGTGCCCGCGAACCGCTGTCTTATGTTGGGGTGAATTCTATCGGTTTACGCCGCCGGGGTTTTACCAGCGAACAAATCAACCAGATCCAGGATATCTACCGTCTTATTTACCTGAAAGGACTGAATACCAGTAGGGCCGTGGCTTATATTGAAGCAGAAATCCATGCCACACCTGAACGTGATGAGATCCTTTCCTTTATCAATGCCTCTCAAAGAGGCATTATGAAAGGCTATACCGGGAAACAGCCTGTTAAGGAAAAATCAGAATTAGAGTAGATCGCCTTGCCTTCCGGCAGCGATGAATTCTGTTTCCATGCAGATCACCCTCAGCAACATCGGAAAGAAGTACAATCAGGACTGGATCTTCCGCAATATTAATGCTGGTTTTACAGCAGGGGAGGCCTATGCGATCCTGGGATCGAATGGTTCCGGTAAATCTACTTTGTTACAGATCATCAGTGGTCGGGTGACACAGTCCTCAGGACTTAGGGCTTATTCCATTGCTGGCGTTGAGGTCTCAGAGGAGGATGTTTTTCGTCATCTTACGTTCGCCACGCCATACCAGGAACTTATTGAAGAATATACAGTGCAGGAGATGTTGAAGTTGCATCAGAAGTTAAAGCCATTGTTTTCGGGGATTGGAGAAAAGGAATTCCTCGACTTGCTCGCATTTCAGCGGATCAAAGACAAGCCAATACGGTATTTCTCATCCGGTATGAAACAAAGGGTGAAGCTCGCCTTCGCGATCCTGAGTGATGTCCCGCTGGTGTTGCTTGATGAGCCATGTTCAAATCTCGATCAACAGGGTATTGCGTGGTATCATGCCTTGGTGGAGAAATATCATGAAAACAGGCTCTTTATCGTATGCTCCAATCATGTGCAGGAAGAGATTGCCTTCTGTACACTAAAGCTGAATGTAAATGATTATAAGTAAATGCGTCTCTTTTTAAGCGATTTCTTTTGGGAATAAGGGTATTGTGAATATAAAATCACTCCCTTTTCCGACTTCACTTTCAACCCAGATTTCACCGCCGTTTTGTTCAACAAATTCTTTGCAGATTAATAAGCCAAAGCCTGTCCCACGTTCGTTTGCAGTGCCCGCCGTTGTTTGGATTTGAGAGATTTCGAAAAGTTGCTTCATCCTCTCGGCTTTGATCCCTACACCATTGTCAGAGACTGTAATAGTTATATAGGTGCTGTCTTTTTTTGCATAAATATTAATCAAACCCTTGTTGTTGGCGTATTTTACAGCATTTGAAATCAAATTACGTAAAACTGTATTAATCATATCGACATCGGCATAAATATTAAATTCTGTTTCTTTGTCAAAATTGACCGTTATCTCCTTATTGACTGCACCTTGAATAAGAGTTTCAACAACATCACTGCAGATTTCAGTAAAATTATAGCTTTTTGGATCAAATGATATCTTACCGGATTGTGCTCTTATCCACAATAAAAGGTCTTCCAATAATTTAAGGGTCATTGTCGCTGAATGATTGATGTTTTTTGCAATTCTTTCAATGAATTCATAATCAAATTCATGAAGATTGATTACCAATAAGTCTGATAATCCAATCAGTGAATTGAAGGGACTTCTTAAATCATGGGCAAGAATTGTTATGAGCTTGTCCTTGTCGAGATTGACTTTTGTTAATACTTTGTTTTGCTGATTTATAATTAATTCGGTTTCTGCTTTAACTGCATTTAATTCTTTTTGAAGTACAAGTGCCATGTTGGTCGTTACTAAGTCTTCCTTTACTTTTTTGCGTTCAGTAATATCTGTTACATTGAGCCTGCAATATTTCCTGTTTTTAGACATAATGCCCTCAATAAATACGTCTTTTAGCAAATTTTCTTCCGTTTGGATTACTACCTCGCAACGTCCTTTGGTATGACTTTTCAATAACTTCTGAAAAAAGAGATTAAAAATGGAGCGCGTATTTAGCGAGACAAAAAAAGCAAATCGACTGTTAACCAGGGGTAAAAGATCTTTGCTTAGTAATTGTGCTGCGCTAAGATTCAATTCAATAATGTTGCCGTCCATTGAAAGTGTAAAGTAAGCAGACGGTGCAAAATCATAAAGTTCTTTATATTTCTCTTTTGCTAGTTTTTCCTGCTCATTAGCCAAAACAAGGTTAGCGTTTTGCATCTCAAGTTCGATCTGATGAACCTGCAATTCATGCAAAAGCTTCAATGTTTCGGTTTCAGAAAACGAGATTTGTTTTTCTTTCTTTAATAAACCTAGCTGTTTTTCTGCATTCTGACGGAGTGTTTTGCTTTTCATTTCTTCAAGATGTTCATAGTAATCAGGTAAATTAATGCTGAAAAGAGGAAGATATCGCTGTCTTACGACTCGTCTAAAGGTACATGAATTGTTCATATTTATCAATACTAAAGAAATTATATATCTCCCTATGATGAGATAATGATCCTATTTGTGAATTTAAGTCATTTGCTGTACCTTTGCAGCCCTTTTAAAAGAACAAAATTTTATGGCTACTACAGCAGATTTCAGGAATGGTCTATGCCTCGAGTTTAATGGTGATTTATTTACCATCACTGACTTTCAACACGTGAAACCCGGTAAGGGTGGGGCTTTTGTCCGCACAAAACTAAAGAACCTCCGTACAGGCAAGGTCATTGACAATACCTTCAACGCTGGTGTTAAAATTGATGTTGCCCGCGTGGAACGTCGCCAATACCAGTTTCTTTATACCGACGACAATGGGTATAACTTCATGAACAATGAGACTTTTGAGCAGGTGTCACTGGAGGAAAATTTGATCAACGCACCAAAGTTCCTCAAAGAAGGACAGGAGATTGACATTACTTTTCACGCAGATACTGAAACAGTACTTTATGCTGAGCTTCCTGCTTTTGTGGTACTTCAGATCACTTATTGCGAGCCTGGCGTTAGGGGCGATACCGCTACAAATGCAGGCAAACCCGCAACACTTGAAACAGGAGCTATCGTGAAAGTGCCACTATTCGTCGAGACTGGCGAATATATCAAAGTGGATACCCGTACAGGAGATTACTCAGAACGCGCAAAAGTTTAGTTATGAAATTTCCCCAAGCACTGATCCTTGAAGAGGTTGCCAGGCTCTTTGATGTTCGTTTTGTTGGTGATCCCAGGCAGGCGATTACCGGAATCAATGAAATTCACATGGTAGAACATGGTGACATCACCTTCGTCGACCATCCGAAATATTACGACAAAGTGCTTCGCTCTGCAGCTACAACGATCATTCTCAACAAAGATGTGGATTGTCCGGAAGGAAAAGCCCTCATCTTTGCAGAAGACCCTTTTTCTGTATATGTGGGTCTCGTCAAGCGCTATCGCGGTTTTGAGTCGGCCTATGAAATGGTAAACGACAGCGCCCTGATTGGCGAAGGAACGATAATCCAGCCTGGCGCTTTTGTAGGCAATCATGTGACCATCGGCAAAAACTGCCTGATTCATGCGAATGCCAGCATCTATGACCATAGTGTGATTGGTGACAATGTCATCATCCATTCAGGGAGTGTTATTGGTGCGGATGCCTTTTATTACAAACGTCGTCCTGACTTCTACGACAAGCTTGAAAATTGTGGACGCGTGGTCCTGAGCAATAATGTCGAGGTTGGGGCCTTATGCACCATCGACAAGGGCGTTTCCGGGGATACTTTCATCGGGGAAGGCACTAAATTTGACAATCATGTGCAGGTAGGACATGATACGGTAATTGGCAGGAACTGTCTGATCGGATGTGCTTCAATTATTGCTGGCGTCACCCGTTTAGAAGATGACGTCATTCTCTGGGGACGCGTTTCAGTTCAAAAGGACCTGGTAATAGGCAAAGGTGCTGTTGTGTTGGCACATTCGGGTGTCGATAAGTCTTTGGAAGGCGGTAAGACATATTATGGAGCTCCTGTGCAGGAAGTGCGCAAAGCGTGGCGTGAAATGGCCTATACACGCCGACTTGATGAAGTATTTCACAAGCTGGGACTATAAAGCAGACCAACATTCAATTCTTCTCAGCTTGCAATAACAATTTCCGGAAAGCAAAAAAAAGGTGAAAGGTAGCGTTCCCCCCGGATCACCACGCAATCACCTTTTAGAGCAATGGATAAGGTCCAATTGCTTTTTTCTTGCAAACGAATAATAATCCGTTTTAATGCAATGATATTGGAATAATAAATTACTCCAATTATAATTCAATCAATCGATTGATAAACAAATGTCTACAATAATAATTCCACTTTTTTAAGGAAAGTCCCCCCGGACCCTCCTGTATAAAATATCAGACTTTCGTCAATATTTCAATTGCAAATATAATACAGAAATTAAAATAAGCAAATTTTATTTATTATTTTTTATAAAATTCATTTCGTCTGAAGCAGTGCACCATGTGATCATCTACCATCCCTGCAGCTTGCATAAATGCATAGCATATCGTGGATCCTACGAATTTTAAACCACGTTTTACCAGATCTTTGCTCATCGCATCACTTTCTTGTGATTTTGTTGGTATCTGCGAAAGTTCAGTCCAGTGGTTCACCAGCGTTACTCCACCGGTAAACTGCCAGATGTATTTATCGAAACTCCCAAATTCCTTTTGGATCTCCAGGAAAAGCCTGGCGTTGGAAACCGTGGCCCTGATCTTTGCCTGGTTCCGAATAATCCCTGCGTCTTGCATCAGCTCTTGAATGCGGCTTTCGTCGAATTTTACGATCTTTTCAGCATCGAAACCGGCGAAGGCTGTGCGAAAGTTTTCTCTTTTATGGAGTACCGTTTTCCAGCTTAATCCTGCCTGGAAAGCATCAAGTACCATGTACTCGAATAGTTTCCTGTCGTCGTGCAAAGGCAAGCCCCATTCAGTGTCATGATATTCAATCATGAGCGGATCGTTGGAAGGCCACGAACAGCTTTGCCTTTTTTCTGTCATTTCAGGTCTTTTTGACCTGTAACTTCGTAGCCAGCGTCAACAATGGCTGCCGTCAAAACTTTAACATTGGTTTTGGTGCTGTCGAACTTTACCTTGGCTTTTCCCTCTTTGAAAGAAGCAGTACATTCAGTAACCCCTGCAACTTGCGTAAGACTGGTTTGGACAGTATTCTCGCAACCCTCGCAGGTCATCCCTTTCACGCTTAATTCCATGGTTTTAACAGTTGATACTTTGACAGCTGCTGCAGGAACCGTTTTGTTTGTTGAGTTGGTACAGGAAACAAAAAGGCTTCCAATAAAAAGGATTGTAAATAGTTTTTTCATTTGATTTTTTTTAGTGGTTTCGTGGTGAGACTTAAACTACTGCATCTATCCACAACAATATCATTACATAAAGGTAGAAAAAATTGAGTTTCATAAACCCAAAGCCATAGTTTGGTTTTTTTTCGAGAGGCTTTAGCAAATTAACAAAACTCAGCACTACCACTACGGCGCCAGTCACGAGCGCAAGGCCGACCCAGAAATTTGTGATCACACCGAAAAATGCAAGGAATAATGCCATCACTGCTGCCCAGAAGATCCAGATAAAACTGAGCCTTTGGATCTGTCCTTGCGTAAAGATACTGTTAAGTGTCGGAAGTCCGCCCTGTGCGTAATCATCACCCAATTTTAATAACAACAGCCAAAAATGCGGGATTTGCCCGATAAAGAAAAACGCTGCCAGCATCCATACCCGATGGTCACCCAGATGACCGCCTGCACATACCCACCCGATCACCGGAGGCAAGGCACCCACTACCGAACCTGGGACCGCGGCAAAGGCTGTCTTCCTTTTTAGAGGCGTATACACGAGGTTGTACCATAAAATCGTCAGGATGCCGAGGGATAATGCCAGCCAGCCTGAGGTTATCAGGAGAATTAAGTTGCCAATTACGAAGTAACATATAATGATAATTACAGCAAGGCTCAAACTCATCCTTCCAGAGACAAGGGGTCTGTTGGCTGTTCGTTTCATTTTTGCATCAAGGGATCGTTCCTGTACCTGGTTCAGGGCCATTGCGCCGCAACCCAGCATTAGCACGGCGAAAAATGGAAAAAGGAAACCCGGGTTCAGGCTTCCTTTTTCAATAACATATCCTGTTGCTGCACTCAGGGCAATGGGAAGGGCGATTCTTACTTTGCCCAATTCCAGCGACAGCGAGACGATCTTCAGTGGATTATTTGGCATTCAGACTTTTAATGAAATCTGCGATGTCTTTGATGCCTTTTTCGTCAATCTGGCCTTTATAGGACACCATCATGTTAGGCTGAAAGCCTTTTACAACATCGGCATTGGGTTCCAGTAAAGATCTTTTGATATAATCATCATCAACTTTAACAGTCCTTTCTTTACCATCAGTAAGGACAGTAGCATCTTCGCCATAGATTCCTTTAAAGGATGGTCCGACGATTTTTGTTCCATCCAGCGAATGACAAGCCAGGCAACCTTTTTGCTCATAGAGCTGCCTGCCGATGGCGCCGGGTTTCGCCGCTTCTTCAGCACTTAGCTTCTTGGGGCCACTGGCATACCAGGCCTTAAAAGTCGCTTCATCCACCACTTTCACTTCAGCATTCATATAAGAATGTCGTAAGCCGCAATATTCGGTGCAAAAAAGGTTGTAGGATCCTTCTTTTGTCGCTATGAACCAAACGAAGTTATCCCTGCCGGGAATGGCATCCTGTTTTATTCTGAAAGCAGGAATAAAGATACTGTGGTTGATGTCAACAGCATGTAGGTTGAGCCTGACAGCTTTCCCTTTTGGCACTAGCAATACATTGTTGTTCAGGCCATTTGGATAGTCAAATGAAAAGCTCCACATTCGGGCTGTGACAGTGATCGTCATCGAATCAGCCGGGGGATGTCGCACTGGGATCCAGGCTTTCCATCCATACCAGAACATCATTAATGCGAGTAGTGTTGGGATTACGGTCCAAACGATCTCCAGGGTATTGCTACCATGGATTTCTGTAGGGACAGGGTTTCTTTTTTCGTCGTACCGCCATACGAAATATAGCATTACAGCAGTAATGGCTAAGAGGAAGACGGCAGAGATACCGAAAATCAGCAGAAAGACATTGTCAACGCCGGTCGAGAGATTTGATGCACCTTCAAACATATCTTAACGGAATAAATAATCAAAAAAGGTGAAAATGATAACCATGAAAAATACGACAAGTACCACGGTTACCATGAACCGGTATATCTTCTGGTCGAATTTGAGATGCATAAAATAAAGCAGCACCAGGGTCGCTTTTATTGATGCGATAAGCATGGCAGTTGTCACGCTGAGTGCGCCGAGATTGACATTGGTAACTGCTACCGTTACAAAGGTCAGCACAAGTAGGATGGCAAGTATCCAGACATAGGTCGAATACGGAGTTATATGTTGTTTTTCTTCACTCATAGGTCAATTGGATTAATGGATGAGGTAAAACAGGGGAAACAGGAAAATCCAGATCAGGTCGATCAGGTGCCAGTAAAGCGCTCCGTTTTCAAGAAACGCATATTTGTCGGGCCGAACTCTTCCTTTTTTTATGTAAACAGCAACCCATACTAATACGGTTAGTCCTACGATGATATGTAAGGCATGCAAACCTGTCATCAGGAAGTAAAGGCTAAAGAATAGCGTATCACCGGCCCCCAATGCCTGTACGAATTTTGAACTGGGATATAAGCCGTGCTCAAATTTCACATTCCATTCGAAGTATTTGTTCACCAGGAAGACAATTCCAAGGATCACCGTGATGGCTATCAGTCTCAAAACCAGTTTTGTATTTCCCTTTTGTATCGCAGTCACCGACATTGCAATGGTCATACTGCTAACCAGTAGGATGACTGTATTGATGGTTCCGATGACATCATTAAGCTCTTCCCCGGCAAGGTGGAATGCTGTTTGATGCATATAACGATAGATAGAGTATACGATGAAGAGTCCTCCAAACAATAGGATTTCAGTAAAGATGAACAGCCACATCCCGAGTTTGGATGCCTGGTCATCGCGATGGACATGAGTGTGTGCGTTAGATTCCATGTCGGTCCTATATTAAGCCTTATGGCTGTTAGTTTCAGTGAAGTCAGGAATGACGTCGAAATTCTCCAGTGGAGGCGGAGAAGGGATAGTCCATTCCAAAGATTTGCTTCCCCAGGGGTTGTCGCCAGCCGAAGGTCCTTTTCGGGCACCCCTGATGAGGTTGGTAATGATGATGGCAAGGCCGATAGCCAACACCCAGCTTCCGATAGTGGAAGCAACGTTGAGGTTGGTAAACTGGGGAAGATAATCGTAGTAGCGCCTGGGCATTCCTTGCATTCCGAGAATAAACATTGGGAAATACAACATATTAAATCCGACAAAGAAAACAGCAAAGCCAATGTTAGCCCATCTGTGGTTGTACATCCTGCCATACATCTTGGGTAGCCAATAATGCATCGCAGCAAAGAATGCAGTACCCATTCCACCGAAGATGATATAATGGAAATGTGCTACAACAAATGCTGTATTATGGACATGTACGTCGGTAGCAAGTGAACCAAGGATGAGTCCGGTGAATCCTCCGATCATAAACAGGAACATAAAGCCAAGCGCCCAGATCAGCGGGGGTTGTAAGCTGATAGAGCCTTTATACAAGGTAGCGACCCAGTTAAAGACTTTAATAGCAGAAGGGATGGCTACAAAGAAAGTCATCAGGGAGAAAATAAACTGAGCGGTTGTGCTCATCCCCGAAGTAAACATATGGTGTGCCCAAACGAAATAACCGACGATGGCAATAGCCATGGTCGAGACCACGATGGCGTTGTATCCGAAGATCGCTTTACGGGCAAAAGTCGGGATGACTTCTGATATCACACCCATAGCGGGTAAAATCATGATATACACTGCCGGATGCGAATAGATCCAGAAAAGATGCTGATAGAGTACAGGGTCTCCTCCCAGCGCCGGGTCAAAGAAACCGATACCGAGTAGCCTTTCAGCAATGATCATCAGCAGCGTGATCCCTACGATTGGTGTGGCAAAGAGCTGGATCCAGCCTGTACCATAGATAGCCCAGGCAAACAAAGGCATCTTCATCCATTCCATACCTGGCGCACGAAGCCTGTGAACAGTCACGATGAAATTCAAACCTGTAAGGATGGAGGAGAACCCAAGCAGGAATGCGCCCATAACCATAGGAAGCATATTGGTCGTTGTCTTAAAACTGTAAGGAGCATAGAAGGTCCAACCGGTATCAGGAGGGCCGCCAGCTGTAAAAAGGGAAATCAACACAACGAAAATTCCCGTCATGAAGAGATACCACGAAAACAGGTTCAGCTTTGGGAAAGAGACGTCTTTCGCCCCGATAATAATGGGTAAAAAGAAATTCCCAAAGATTGCCGGGAGACCAGGAATGACAATGACAAAGATCATGATGACGCCATGTAAGGTAAAAAAGCTGTTATAGGTCTGTGGTCCCATGATGGTTCTGCCGGGAGCGATAAGTTCCAGGCGGATTCCCAATCCCAGCAATACCCCGACAATAAAAAATGCCAGGATTACATACATATACATCAGACCTATTCGCTTGTGGTCTGTCGTGAGAAGCCAGGCGCCCAGGCCTTTCCGGCCTCCTTTCTCCTCAAAGAAATTTAATTGGGATGATGCTGTATCAGTCATTAGCGATCCTCTTTTATTTGTGATTATACTTGTTTTCTCTTTGGTTTAAAAACCAGAACCAGGAAGAAAATCAATCCTAAGAAAAGAATGAGTGTTCCTGAGATCTTGGTAACATTTAATACATATTGTCTGCCTTGTGGGTCATAGCTGTAACAAAACTGTAATACAGCATTGATCGTTGGGCCGGCCATGCCTTTGGAGGCTTCAGCAAGAGCGAGTTTTACTTCAAATGGCTGGAAATAAGTCCCGTAAAAATAACGGGTAAGTTTCCCTTCAGGGCTGAAGATGATAATGCAGCCGGGATGAACAAAATCTTGTCCGGTTACTTTAAAACGAAAGCCAACTGCTTTAGTAAGTCTTTGTATATCAATACTGTCTGCTGTGAAGAATTTCCAGCCATTGGGGTCGATCGGGACCTTCATCAAGTTGAGATAGTTCTTCTTTTTCTTTACCGCAACTTCTGTTGATTCACTATGGTCGAAACTTACGGTCAACACCTGGTAATCTTTGCCGATCACCATGCCCTTGCCCATTTTTTGGATGGCTTCGCTGAGGCTGTTCATCACCGGGCTGCAAATGCCGGGGCAGCGGTAATAGACCAGGTTTAAAATGGTAGGTTTGTTAAATTGTGCTGCAAAATTTACTGTATCACCTTTCTCATTGATGACAAGGATATCTTTGGGCATCATGGCATTCAGATGCTCCTCCAGTCCAACTTCCGGTGTATTCTGACCTGTAGAAGTGGTATAAGTCTTCTGGGCGATCACCGCGCTGGTGAAGCAAATAGCCAGAAATAACAGACTTGACTTTCTCATGTTGTTGCCCTTAAGCATTTTGTGGTTTGAGTCTATTGTTCAACTTTGTGATAGAGGCTTTCTTCGATGTAAGGATGATTCCTTGGAATGATATTAGCTTTAGTGAGTCCGTAACCAACTACCAGGGCAAACAATCCGGCAAAGCCGATGAAGCTTCCGATTTCAACAAATCCCAATGTTGGACCGGCAGTGCCCGGGAAAATCATCGTATATAAATCGATCCAGAATCCGATCAAAAGGAGGATGCAGACATATTTGACCACTTGAATGTTACGGTCCATTTTCCGGGACAACAATACACTAAAAGGGATCAGCCAGTTCACCACGATGTTGACATAAAAAATAGTAAGGAATCCGCCCCGCCATTGGTGTGCGTAATAGGCTGTTTCTTCAGGGATGTTGCCATACCAGATCAGCATAAACTGTGAAAACCAGAAATAACCCCATATGATAGAGAGCATGAAGAGATAACGGGAGAAGTCGAGCAGGTGACTGTCGTTGAGTTCTGGGAAGTAACCCTGTTTGTTCAGAAGAATCACAATGAGGATTAACATGGCGACACCGTGATAAAAAGCATTCACAAAGCCTTTGAGTGCGAAAATGTTACTGAACCAATGGACATCAAGTGACATAATCCAGTCGAAAGTAGTAAAGCTGAAGCTAAGACCGATGATGAAAATGAAAATCTTTGAAAGCTGTTCCATTTTGTTAAATCCGTTCAGTCCGCCTTCCAGGTCTTCTTTCAGGCTTGCTTTTCGGAGCAGGTTTGACATCAGGATCCAAAGGCCAAAAAATACGAACATGCGGATCACAAAGAAAGGTAGGTTGAGATACGGGGCTTTGTGTGCAATCACAGGATCACTTACCACAGCTTCAGGACGTGACCATTCATAAAGATGATGCATACCCAGAAGCATCACCAATGCAAAAAGAGCGGCGACAGGGAAATAATAACTCATGGCTTCAGGTACGCGGCGGAACATGGCCGACCAACCCGATTGAGTGATATACTGGAGCGACAAAAAGAAGGCCCCTCCGATACTTAAACTCAGGAAATAATAATTGTTCAGCAGGAGGTTAGCCCAGGCTTCTTTGGCATTGGTCATAAAACCAAGTGCCAGGGCAATAATCCCAATCAATACCATAGCCCCGGCAATGATCTTGAACCTTTGACTTAAAGTAAATGTTTTGTCCATAACAGGCCTGTTTTGGGGTTAAGGTTTCTTTTGGAGTTCATGTTGCACATAAAGCACTACTTTCCAGCGATCATCGGGTTTGATTTGAGCGCCATGAGGCCCCATTACGTTGTATCCGTTTGTGATAACATGGTAGATCTCACCGGCAGGCAGTCCCATTACTCTTTCGGAATGAAAGTCAGCAGGTTTAACCGGGAAACGCCCACTGGTGAATAGGTAACCATCGCCATTGCCCTGGTCTCCATGGCAGTTTTTGCAAAAGACGGTGAAAAGATTTTTCCCTTGTTCCAGGGTTTTTGCATTGATCTGATAAGGGTTTTTCAGTTCTAATCCTGCCTGAGTTCTTCCTTCAGGGGTATTGGGATACGGATAAGGGACCATTTCCCTCGAGACTGTTCCGGCAACAGGTGCCTGTTCTGTCTTCCCATCCTTGTAATTAGGGTTTGGGCTATAAGTCTCGTATGCTAGGCTATGCGCCATGTCAGGGAAGTACTCATAACCTTTGTCGTTCCGGCTGCGGTCGCATGAGGTCATCCCCAGCCCCGACACAATAAAGCCGGTCGCTATGAAAAGGGCCTTGTAAGCCGGTTTGATTCGTAATATTGTCATCTCACTAATGATTATTCTGTATGAATAAATATTATATAGCTTCTTGTTCAATAACTTCAGTAGCACCATGGGTGCTGAGAATGGTTTTTAAGCCCGCTAAGTCTTTTACATCTGCCTTGTCCAATACAAGCACAAACTGGTCATCGGTCGATCTGAGAATTGGCTGTCGGGCCGTTTTTCCGGGATAGATCCTTGCTTTGATCGAAAAGGTGAACAGGCTGAGGATTGTAATAGATAAAATCGTCAAAATTACCGTCACAACAATAAATGAAGGGAATGCCCTCGTCGGCTTTCCTCCGTAATTGATTGGCCAGTCGCTCACTGAAGTCCAGAATATAAACGCCAGAATTGCAAAAACAGCCAGCAATCCATAAAAGAAAGCAGTCAGGATGAATGATGATTCTCTCTCAAGAATTTCAAAGATGTGATGACTAGGGTAAGGAGTGTAGGTGTCCTTCATCGGGACTTTCTTTTCCTTGAGCTCCTCCATGGCAGCAACTAAGCTGCCTTCATCACCAAAGATTCCAATGATATCTGTCTTTTCCATAGCAGCCGGATTATTGGTGTTTGTTGTTTTTATCACTGAGTTTCAATACCATCTTCACTTCGTGAATGGCGATCATCGGGATAAACTTAAAGAACAGGAGTACACCGGTTGCAAAAATGCCGAGTGTTCCGATATAAATACCAACTTCAACCCATGACGGAGAATAGGTCGTCCACGCTGATGGAAGATAATCTTTCGACAGAGAAGTAACGATGATGTTAAAACGCTCATACCACATACCCACATTGATAAATAGTGAGATGATGAGGGCTGCCGTGAGATTCTTCCTGACTTTTTTAAACCAGAAGAGTTGGGGAATGATGGCATTACAAACGACCATTGCCCAGAATTGGAAGGTATAATCCCCGGTAATTCTATTGTGGAAAAAGGTAAACATCTCATAAGGATTCCCTGAATACCAGGCGACGAAAACCTCAGTAGCATAAGCAGTACCCATGATCAAAGAGACGAATATCAGAATCTTCGCAATAGCATTGAGGTGAGAATCAGTGATATAGTCGTCAAGTTTGTAGAATTTACGTATCGTAATCATCAGCGTCATTACCATGGCAAAACCTGAAAAGATAGCTCCCACAACGAAATAAGGTGGAAACAATGTCGCATGCCACCCTGGAATCACTGAAGAGGCAAAGTCAGTTGATACAATGGAGTGAACCGAAACAACCAGCACAGCAGCAATACCACCCAGCACGAAGCTGAGTTTCTCATAACGAAGCCATTCCATGGAAGAGCCAGTCCAGCCAAAGGCCAGGAATCCGTAAACGGCTTTTTTTACTTTAGATGTGGTTTTGTCACGGATCGTGGCAAAGTCTGGCACCATGCCAAAATACCAAAAGGACGCTGAAATCAGCAGGTATGAGCTAATCGCGATGAAGTCCCAGAACAAAGGGGAGTTGAAGTTCACCCACAGCGGGCCACGGGAATTTGGATAGGGAAGCACGAAGAAGAAATTCCACGGACGCCCCATGTGAACGATTGGGTATATCCCCGCACAGATTACAGCAAAGACAGTCATGGCTTCAGCTGCACGGTTTATAGATGTTCTCCATTTCTGCCTCAGAATTAACAGGAAGATTGAAAATGCGGTGCCGGCATGCCCGATCCCGATCCACCATACGAAGTTAATGATCTCCCATCCCCAGGCTACTGACGTGTTAACATTCCAGGTTCCGATACCATATCTGACAGTGACGTACATGGCGTAAAGTCCCCATGCCATTGACAGAAGACTGATGGCTAAGGCGGCTTTCCACCAATTCGGGGCTTTGTTGTCGATGGGCGCGACGACGTCCTTACTGATAAGGCCGTAAGTTTTATCGCCATAAATCAACGGACCCCTGATCTCAGTTTTATACATGTCCTAATAATTATATATTGACGTTTATGCTTTTTCTTGTTTTACTTCATTCTCCAGATTCCTGATCCTGGTCATATAACTGACACCCGGTAAGGTGTGAAGGTCTTCCAGGAGGTTGTAATTCCGCGGATCTTTCAATGCCTTGGAAATGTCACTGTTTGGGTCATTACGATCACCAAAGACCAAAGCCTTTGGCGGGCAACTCTGTACACAGGCTGTCATCACTTCTCCGTCTTTTACCGGGCGCCCGTCCAGCTTAGCTGTTTGTTTCTTTTCTTGTATCCTTTGGATACAGAAAGAACATTTCTCCACGACTCCTCTTTCTCTGACAACCACATCTGGGTTAAGAACCATCTTGCCAAGTTCGTTCTCAGTACCGTAAGGGAATTCCTTATTGTCGGCATAGCGGAACCAGTTAAAACGTCTTACCTTATAGGGACAGTTGTTGATACAATATTTCGTGCCGATACAGCGGTTGTATGCCATCTGGTTCAGCCCCTCAGTGCTGTGTGTCGTTGCAGAAACCGGGCAGACATTTTCGCAGGGAGCGTTGTCGCAATGCTGACACATGACGGGCTGAAAAGCTACACTAGGATCTTCAGCTTCTCCAACGTAATAACGGTCGATACGAATCCAGTGCATGTCGCGCTTTTTGCGTACTTCTTCTTTTCCGATAACCGGGATGTTGTTTTCTGCCTGGCATGCAATCAAACAGGCACTGCAACCGGTACAGGTATTCAGGTCGACCATCAGGCCCCAGTGGTGAATAGGATATTCAATGTCAGGGTATAAAGAGACTTTGTTTTTCATGAACTCTTCATGGAGCTCATTGCCTGCGCCTGCATTGACTTTCCACTCATTCAGCGTCGTTTCCCTGATAAGAGGTCTGCCTTCCATGCTTTGATGTTCCTGGCTTTTGGCAAAGTTGTGCTTGCCTGCTGTTTTGCCAAGTTTGGCATTGATATTATAATATTGTAAAGTGCCTTCCTTCATGGTAGCCAGGCTGAATGCATTTGCGCCCACGCCATTGGCTACAGGGCCAAGTTCTGTATGGCCATAACCAAGAGCAATGGCGACAACACCATAAGCCTGTCCGGGTTGAAGAAGGACAGGAAGTTCAATTTTGTCATTGATTTTCACGATATCACCTTCAGCTAAAGTCATTTCGGCTGCCATTTTTGGTGATAGTGCTACGTAATTGTCCCATGTGACCTTTGAAACCGGGTCGGGGAGTTCCTGTAGCCATGGATTGTTGCCCAACTGGCCGTTTCCAATTGCCACCGACTGGTAAAGGAAGATCTCAGTACCAGAAACGCTGGATCCGATATTGTCGAAAGCACTGCTAATAGAGGCAAGGCTGAGGGCAGGGCTTGTTTCTACGGCATATTCAAATACACCACCTTGAAGAGACTTATTCCAGAATGAAGTAAAACTGGCTGTATCTGTCTGTAGGTGAAAATAGTTCTTCTCCCAGTATTTTTGAATGTAAGTATGATAATCATCGGCACTCCCCATCCATTTTAGCAGGCTGTCCTGGAAGTCACGGGTATCGAAAAGTTTATTGATGGCGGGCTGTGCCAGAGACAATGAACCTTTGCGTGGTTCTGCGTCGTTCCATGACTCAAGGTAATTACTTCCCGGGCATACAAATTGTGAAAGTTTTGCGGTCTCATCCCAGGCAGAAGCAAAGCTCAGGCTGAGTTTTGCTTTTTTCAGGCCTTCGGCAAATTTACTTGCTTCCGGAAAATCATAAACAGGATTGACATTATAACACAATAAAGCATCGATTTTGCCCACTGCGAGGTCATTGGCCAGGGCGATCACCGGCTCATCAATTCCTTTGAGCGTCTGCATTGGCCTGTTGAGGTCAAGTGTCGTTCCGTAGTTACCCAGGAGATAATTGATTCCATTGGCAATCATTTGTGTTTTGACGTCATTGCTGCCACAGATCACGATTGATTTTCCTCTGGCAGACCAAAGCCTCGAAGCAATTTCTTTTATATCGACAGATGAAGGAGGTACATTAAAGACAGGGTTTCCTGCAAGCCTTGCAATCTCGTTGTAAAGATTCGCCAATATTATTTTTTCTTGTGAGGGCTTGATCGAAAAACGGTGATCAGCGCTGCTGCCCGTCAAGGTCATCGTGCTCTCAAACTGATAATGTTTGGACATTTTCAGTTTGCTGGCAGAAACACGACGAGTCGCAGCATATTGTCTCGAAAATTCAACTGGCGACAACCAGGTACCCAGGAAGTCGGCATTTACGCCAACGATGACCTCTGCAGATTCAAAGTTCATTGCAGGGATTGCCTGGCGTCCAAAATTTAGTTGGTTGGCCTGGAGCATAGCCGACGAAGAAACCGCATCATACATGATGTGGCTGGTCCCGGGAAATTTAAGCTGGAATTCTTTGATTAGCTCCAGTGTAGATGGACTGATGATGCTTGAAGTGAGTAAAGCAATCTTGCCTTTGGCAGCGGAAATAGAATTGAGTTGTGCGAAAATCTCTGCGTCAAGTTCTGCCCAGCTGGTGGCTGTGTTCTTCTTTTGTGGCCCTTTGATACGGCCACCTTCATCATATAGATTAAACACTGAGGCCTGTACACGGGCCGTTGTTCCACCTTTGCTGATCGGGGAGAGGTCGTTCCCTTCAATCTTGATAGGACGGCCATCTCTTACTTTTACAAGGATACTGTTGTATTCAGTCCCGTCATAATAAGTTGATGCATAGTAATTTGCGGTTCCGGGTGTGATGTCTTCCGGTTTAATAAGGTATGGGATTGCTTTATTAACAGGATTTTTACAGCTTGATAGAACTGCAGCTGTGGCAAAGCCAAAACCGACAAATTTCAAAAAATCGCGGCGGGAAGGGTGCATATTATTGCCTTCATTTTCCAGGAAGTCAATCATTTCCTGTTTTGCCGGGAGTTCAGAGAGCGTGGCCAGTTTTACGGCTCCTTCTTCCTGAAGTGATTCTTCTATAGTTTTCCAATATTTCTTCATGAACAATGATTTGAAAGAAAGAATAATCTGATCGTGTTGAGGGTCATGATTTTTTTTAGTAATGACATTTCATACAATCGAGGCCTCCGATGGTTTCGGCGGTAACCGCTTTCACCTGGCCTGATTTCACCAGATCATTAAGTTTAGTTGCATTTTTGTAATAAGGATTGTCCATCTGGACTTTGGTCTGACGGTGGCAATTCACACACCACCCCATACTCAGGTCGTTTTCCTGTTTCATGATGTTCATCGTTTCAACGGCACCATGACAAGTAGCACAGGCGATTTTCCCGGCTCCCACATGTTGTGCATGGCTGAAAAAGACATGATCCTGAAGCTTGTGAATCCGTACCCACTCGATAGGTGTGTTGTTGGCAATTGCATCTTTAATCTTCTGAATCTCAAACTTTCCGGAGTTTCTGCCATTCAATACCGCGTTGTGACAATTAAGGCAAAGATTTGCAGAAGGAATCACAGCAGATTTTCCTGTTGAGGCACCGCTGTGGCAATACTGACAGTCAATTTTATTGTCGCCGGCATGAACCTTATGTGAGAATTTGATAGGTTGATCCGGGGCATAACCAGGGGTCCGACTCAGGGCTTTGGCTTCAGTATAGGCTAGTTGCGAATGAAATCCCAAACCGGCAATCAATACAATATAATGAATAGCACGGTATTTAAATCGTCTGGTGAAGATCAAATCGACCAGGGCCAAAGCCATCAAGATCCCAACCAGGAAAAAGAGAATCAGCTTAATAGGAAATGCCTTCAAGGGAGCCAGGCCGTGCATTTCCAGGTTGTTGAAATAGGCTCTGAGGTTGTTAATTTCTCCATCAGTGACCTTGATCCCTTTGTGGGCATCAGTCATCTTCTGAGAAACTGGCGTTTCAAAGACAGTTTTAACTTCAGAATTTCTCTTCCGCTTGAACCAAAGGGCCAGGTCGGTGGCGGATGGACTCCAGTTAATCGTATCGGTGATGGCTGTATAATGACAGCCGGCACAGTTAAACGTGCCGGATTCATAGGGTGTCAGACCGTAAAAAAGACGTTCACCCATCAAAATTTCATGGGTCATTTCTTTATCTGCCTTGTGTACTGGCGCATGATCGGTCCCGATCGGGTTGGCGAAAGCCGCGCCTGTAAAGGAAAACAGGAGGCTTAGGGCCAAAGAAGCTATGAAAAACAAGGGTTTCCCCGTTTTTCGGAATCCTAGATAACTCATATCCAGATGGGTAAAGTTGTTATGTCGATAAAAATAGTATATCACTCAGTTTCTTGGCTAAGATAAATACAAATTTTTTTTTAATCCCAAGCTAATTTGGTAGCTAAATGCTTAAATACACTATTTGTAATTGGTCTAAATAGAGCGCACTTGCCATATGACTGTGAATGTCAACGTATTGGGTGATTAGAAGTATTCTAAATAAGGTTTTTTTTGGCTTTCCTGCTATTAGGAAAAGATGCATGTGGTTTTTTTAAGCAGGTTACATCAGCAACCGGCAATATGCTCACATTATTAATGAGCAAATTGTTTCGTGTTGTTGTGTGGGGTGTGTGGTCGTGTGCCCGTGTGCGCGTAGCTACCAAGAACCACCTGCGCCGCCGCCGCCAAAGCCACCGCCGCCGAAGCCACCGAAACCGCCGCCGCCGCCGCCGCCAAAGCCGCCACCGCCGCCACCACCAAAGCCTCCTCCGCCACGACCACCCAGGGAGCTGGCAAGGAATAATGCTGTCCAGAATGGCAGGCCTTTTCCGATAGAATGTTGGTTGTTTCCGCCTGAACGGAATAAAAACATGATGAGCAATAAGACAAGGATTGGAACAACAATGCCCCAGGAAGGAGCTTTCTTGCTTTTTTTGTTGTAGGCACTTGCAGGATATTCCCCTCTTGCCAGCGATTCAATCACTGCCACGGCTGCTCTTATGCCTCCGATATAGTCACCGCTTTGGAAATGGGGAATCATCTCATTTTCAACAATTCTCTTTGATGTGGCATCTGGCACGACAGCCTCAAGGCCATAACCTGTGGCGATGAATGCCTTGCCACGATCATTCCCTTGCTTAGGCTTAACCAGGATCACGATACCATTATTAAATCCTTTTTGGCCGACTCCCCATTTTTGGCCGACTTCAAAGGCATATTGGGCAGGATCATTGCCTCCAAGATCGGCAACAGTGAGAACCACAATCTGTGTGGTTGTGGAGTCATTGAATGCGACAAGCTCTTGTTCAAGCCTGGCAACATCAGCTGGGTCGAGGATGCCAGCCATGTCATTGACCAGCTTGGGTGGGCTTGGCCTTGGTGGGATATCCTGTGGAAAAACGGATAAGGAACCCAATAAAATCCCTAAAAGTAAAAATGATCTAATTATTCCGCGCATCACCATAAATTTAATATCCAAAATCAAAACCCAAATTTCACCATCACAATCAGGAGGGTGTACTGTTAGAGACGCAAAATCGTGCGTCTCTAACGGGAAAATACACCAATGTTATTTTTTTATTTCCCAAACGAAATGTCATCAGACAATTCATTCACATCTCCCTGGTAATAGGGGAAATGTTGTTTCAGCTGTTCCCCTGCTTTGTGTATTGCATTGCACAGACCTTTCGTAAAGTCAGCCTGCCTGAAGTCGGTAAGCATATCATGTTTAATTTCGTCCCAGAAATTCGCTCCGACTTTTTCATTGATGCCAACATCTCCAATAATAGCGAACTTGCGATTGTTGACAGCCAGGTATATGAGAACCCCGTTTCTGTCCCTGGTTTTTTGCATCTTAAGCTGTTTAAATACATAGGCAGCTCTTTCCATGACTTCACCCGGACATGTTTTTTCAATGTGAACGCGAATTTCTCCGGAAGTATCCAATTCGCTGAGTTGGATGACTTGTTTGATCTCCTCCTGCTCAGGATTGCTAAAGAAATCTTTTACACTTGTCATAATCAGAATTTTACCTGTGGAGCCTTCTCGCTGCCTGCAGCAGCTTCGAAATATGCCTTTTTCTCGAAACCGAACATGCCTGCGAAAATATTCTTCGGAAAAGAACGGATATAGGTGTTATAACTCATAGCCACCTCGTTGAATTTCTGACGTTCAACAGTGATTCTGTTTTCAGTGCCTTCCAATTGTGCCTGAAGCTCCAGGAAATTCTGGTTGGCTTTCAGCTCAGGATATTTTTCAACGACAACCATCAAACGACCCAGGGCAGCACCCACGTTATTCTGGGCGCTCTGGAATTGTTGTAATGAAGCAGCATCCAGTTTCTCCGGGCTGACATTTATTTTAGTAGCATTGGCACGAGCCTGTATTACAGCCTCTAAAGTGGATTTCTCAAAAGTAGCATAGCCTTTCACCGTTTCTACAAGGTTGGGGATAAGATCCGCACGACGCTGGTAAACATTCTGAACCTGCGCCCAGGCAGTATTAACACCTTCCTGGCGGCTAACCATTCCGTTATAAGAACTGATGGCCGGTACTACAGTGAACAATAAAATGAGAACAATAACTCCAATAACAATAAGGGTATTTTTCATAGTTTCTTTTTTTATGTGGTGTAAATGTCGGAATTAATTTTGTTTAATAAGGATTTAATGAGCTTGAATACAATCTCTCTAAATCATAATTTTTTATAATAATTCAAGGCTTCTTTTTACAAATTTCGTCAAATCCTCGCCCTTGAGGAGATGTTGTGTCAGCAATGCCAGGTCAGTCAGTTGTTTTGCAAGTATTGCCTTTTCTTCAGCATCTTCTGTATGCAGGACTTTCTGTATTGCTTTGTGGTTGGTGTTAATTACAAGATTGTATTGATCAGGCATGTCACGCATATAGGCATAACCTCCGCCCATGGCCGACATTTCTTTCATGCGGCGCATAAACTCAGGCTGGGTAATGGTAATTGGCTGATTATCTGCAGGTAGCGCCTCAAAAAGAATGGTAAACTTTTGTTTGTCGATAGCCTCTTCGAACAATGGCTTTACTGCACTTTCTTCCTCCGGGCTTAAGGCGGCACCGCTGAGTTCATCTTTGTTGATCAATTTTTCAATTGACTCAGCATCAATGCGTTTGAATGATGACTTTTCGAATTTTGATTCGAGGCTATTGATAAAATGGTTGTCGAGCTGACCGTCCATCAAGAGTACATCATATCCTTTCTCTTCACAGGCCTCCAGGAAAGTGTGCTGGCTTTCAGGGTCATGGGTATATAGGTAGACAAGATTTCCGTCTTTATCGGTTTGGTTGACTTTGATTTTCTCTTTGTATTCCTCAAAAGTGGCATATTCATTTTTAGAATTCTTGAACAGGCAGAATTTCTCAGCTCTTTCGAAAAACTTCTCTTCCGTTATCATTCCATATTCAATGAAAACGCGGATGTCGTCCCATTTTTTCTCAAATTCTTCTCTTTTGTTTTTAAAGATCTCTTCGAGTTTGTCGGCTACTTTTTTCGTGATATGAGAAGAGATTTTCTTCACATTTGAATCACTTTGCAGGAAGGATCTCGAAACGTTCAATGGGATATCGGGTGAGTCGATGACACCATGTAATAGTGTTAGGAAGTCGGGGACGATACCTTCAACTGAATCAGTTACAAAGACCTGGTTGCAATACAATTGAATCTTATTCCGTTGAAGCTCAATGTTTTTCTTGACTCGGGGAAAATACAATATCCCGGTGAGATTGAAGGGATAATCCACATTAAGGTGAATATGGAATAAAGGATCTTCAAAAGAAGTAGGGTAGAGGGTATGATAGAATTTGTCGTATTCTTCATCGGTAAGTTCAGAAGGTTTTTGTTTCCATAGTGGTTGAACCTCATTGATGATGCGGGGAACTTCTGTCTCTATTTCTTTGGGTTCCCCTTTTTCATCAACTTCGCCTTCCACTGTGGTCCAATGTTTTTTCATGCCGAACTGAATAGGGACAGGCAGAAAACGACAGTATTTATTCAGTAGTTCTAAAATGCGGCTGTCTTCCAGGAATTCCTCAGAATCTTCAGCGATGTGCAGAACGACATCCGTGCCTCTGTCTTTATGGTCTGCTTCACTGAGCTCGTAATCCGGACTTCCATCACAAGTCCAGGAAACAGCTTTGGTCCCCGGTCCTTTTTTATAAGTTTTTGTGAAGATCTCAACCTGAGACGACACCATGAAAGCGCTATAAAAACCAAGGCCAAAATGACCGATAATGGCATGAGTCTCGGCATCTGTCTTTCCTTTGAATTTCGTCACGAAGTCTTCTGCACTTGAAAATGCAATCTGGTTGATGTATTTCTCAACTTCTTCGGAAGTCATCCCGATTCCTTTGTCTCTGATCGTAAGTGTCTTATCCGTTTTGTTCAACAGAATTTCTATGGTAAGATCTCCAAGTTCACCTTTGACTTCACCCATGGAAGAAAGGGCTTTTAATTTCTGTGTTGCATCTACTGCATTGGATATCAGTTCTCTTAAAAATATTTCGTGATCCGAATACAGGAATTTCTTGATGATTGGAAAGATATTCTCTGTTTGTACGTTTATTTTACCTTTTTGCATAGTTTGAAAGTTTTACGTCACGACCAATCTCAAACCTTGTGCCAGCTTTTGGACCTGACAAACTGGCGGGCGAGGGGAATTTGGTTATTAGGCTGATAGCTCTCAGCCCGGCAGCCTTCAGCCTCCATGAAAAAAAATTGTTATTTAAATCACAAGTTATATGTAATTTACTGAATATTTTATAGTTTTACCAAATTGTGAATTGTCTTTGTCGTGAGATTAACTAACTGAATATCAATATTATATAAATGACTCCTGAAAAAATTTCCATGATTAACGGGCAGCTTCAAGTGCCCGATTGTCCAATTCTCCCTTTTATTGAAGGAGATGGCACTGGTGCTGACATCTGGGCAGCCTCTGTGAGGGTGTTTGATGCTGCTGTAGAAAAGGCTTATAAAGGCAAAAGAAAAGTTTCCTGGCTTGAGGTTTTGGCTGGAGAAAAAGCGTTTAATAAAACCGGCAGCTGGTTACCCGAAGAGACCCTGACCGCTTTCCGCGAGCATATTGTCGGGATTAAAGGTCCGCTCACGACGCCTGTTGGTGGTGGAATCCGCTCGTTGAATGTTGCTTTACGTCAGCAACTCGATCTCTATGTCTGCCTGCGACCTGTCCGTTATTTCGAAGGGGTTCCTTCTCCGGTAAAACATCCCGAATGGGTCGATATGCATATCTTCCGTGAGAATACAGAAGATATCTATGCCGGGATCGAATTCATGGACGGTACCGCTGAAAATGCCAAGCTTAAAAAATTCCTTATTGAGGAAATGAATGTGACCAAAATTCGTTTTCCTGAGTCCTCTTCGCTGGGGATCAAACCAGTTTCTAAAGAAGGAACTGAGAGACTTGTCAGGGCAGCCATCGAATTCGCCTTACGTAAGAAACTACCTTCTGTGACGATCGTTCACAAAGGCAATATCATGAAATTTACAGAAGGCGCCTTTAAAAATTGGGCATATGCACTGGCTGAGCGCGAATTTGGAGATCAGACTTATTCATGGGCTCAATATGACAAACTTGTAGAGAAAGAAGGAAAAGCTATTGCTGATAATGTTCTTGCAGAGGCAGAAGCCAACGGAAAACTCATCATCAAAGATGTGATTGCAGATGCCTTTCTTCAGCAAATCTTAACCCGTCCGAAAGAATATTCTGTGATTGCCACCTTAAACCTTAACGGGGATTATATCTCAGATGCTTTGGCTGCTATGGTGGGTGGAATTGGGATTGCGCCGGGAGCGAATGTCAACTATCAAAATGGATATGCCATTTTCGAGGCAACCCATGGTACTGCTCCGAAATACGCAGGCCTCGACCAGGTAAATCCAGGTTCTGTGATCCTTTCAGGGGCTCTTATGTTTGAATACATGGGCTGGCAGGAAGTGGCCGACATGATCTACCAAGGTGTGGAAATGAGTATTCAGCAAAAGACAGTCACTTACGACTTTCATCGTTTGATGGAAGGAGCGACCAAGTTAAAATGTTCTGAATTTGGTACGGCTGTTATCAACAATATTATATCTTTATAGCCTGATTGGCAAATGATTGTTATTATTAATTCATCGCAACGAACAAAACGAAACATATTAAATCTGCACAATGAACAGGATTAAGGACAAACTTTACGACAAGATTGAGGCCTGGCGCCCGAGGACTAATAAATTAATGAAAGAATATGGCGATGTCATAGTAGATGAGGTGACTGTTGGTCAGCTCATCGGTGGCATGCGGGGCATTAAGAGCCTGATTACAGACATCTCTTATCTTGACCCCTTCGAAGGGATTCGCTATCGTGGCTTCACGCTGCCTGAGGTATTTGAAAAACTTCCGAAGCCAAAAGATGGCGAAATGCCTTATGTGGAAGGGTTGTTTTACCTTCTGCTCCTGGGTGAGATTCCCGGTGACAAGGACATTGAAGAAATCCGGGATGAATTCAGCAAGCGCAGGATACTTCCCCGCTATGTCTATGAAGTTGTTGATGCATTCCCATGCTGCAGTCATCCAATGACCATTTTCTCTTCTGCCATCATGGCGATGCAGCGGGAGTCGTTCTTTGCCAAGAAATACCGTGGCGGAATCAGCAAATTTGAATATTGGGATCCAACTTATGAAGATGCGCTTAATTTACTCGCGAAACTTCCTGAACTGGCAACCTATATCTATGCCAAATTATACCGTGACGGAAAGCGGATTCAGTCAAATCCTGATCTCGACTTTGGTGGAAACTTTGCGCATATGATGGGCATTGGCAAGCCTTATGATGATGTTTCCCGTTTGCATTTCATCATCCATGCCGATCATGAAGCAGGAAACGTAAGTGCCCATGCCGGTCACCTCATTGGCAGTTCTTTATCAGATATCTATCTTTCTATCTCAGGGATGATCAACGGACTTGCCGGTCCATTGCATGGTTTGGCTAACCAGGAGGTTTTGCGTTGGTTGCTTGAACTTCAGGATAAGATGGATGGTAAAAATCCAAGTGAAGAGGAATTGCGCCAATTTGTCTGGGATACACTCAATGCCGGACAGGTTATCCCCGGTTATGGTCATGCTGTTTTGCGTAAAACCGACCCCAGGTATTCATTGCAACGCGAATTCAGTCAGAAATATATGTCAGAAGATCCGCTCTGGCAATATGTTGACAAACTGTATAAAGTTGTTCCACCAGTGCTCATTGAACAAGGTAAAGCCAAGAACCCATGGCCAAACGTGGATGCACAAAGTGGTGTTATTCAATGGCATTACGGTGTTCGTGAATATGACTTTTACACTGTGCTTTTCGGTATTGGCAGGGCGATCGGTATCTGTACCAACCTTATCTGGGACAGGGCTTTGTTGTACTCCCTTGAAAGACCGAAATCCATTACCACTGAGATGTTGGAGGCTATTGCCTTTAACCCCAAAGCCAAACGTAGTAAAAAGATTGTTAGCGACTAATCGCAGCGATTTTACCAGGAATTATAATGAATACGGGCCGGGTCAATACGATCCGGCCTTTCTTTTGTCTCGTCAGGGTAACCGATGGCGATGATGGTAAGCGGTATGGCAAAAGAAGGAAGCCTTAGTGTTCTGGCAACATTCGCCATGCGGTCTTCACGGGGATAGCAGCCGATCCAAACGCTACCCAGTCCCAGGTTATAAGCTTCGAGCATGATGTTGTGTCCCGCCATGCTACAATCCTGGATCCAGAACCCTTCGCGGGTGACGCGCTCCATGTCTGCACAAACGATGATCGCAGCCTGGGCTGTTTTTAATGCTGAGGTATAGGGGCCCGATAAGATAAGCTCATCCAGAACATCACGCTTATCGACGATTACGAATTGCCAGGGCTGCTGGTTGCCGGCCGATGGCGCGAACATGGCAGCTCCAACCAGGAGATCCAGCTGCTCCTTTTCTATTTGTTGAGACGTATATTTCCGGATGCTGCGGCGGTCGAAGACAGGATTTTTCATGGGATTTGTTTTTCCAAAGGTAATCGGATCGGAATTAAGCTGATTTTTATCATTGGTTATTTGCATTTAAATAATAACTAAATTAGAAGATGAAATTTATTATGTCACCTAAAACCTATTTTTTTATGAAAAAAATTATCTCAGCAGTAGTTTTTGCGATGATCGTATTTGGGTTTAGCATGAGTTATGCTCAGCTAAGCAAAGGAAATTGGATCCTTGGCGTTTCATCAGATCTAAGTGCATCCATTTCAACAAGTAAAGTGAATGGAACAAAGTCTGGAAGCTCCAAAAGTTTCTACATGTCTCCAAAGGCCGCATATTTTTTCATGGACAAGCTGGCGGGTGGATTGGTTTTGAATTTAAACACTTATTCCGGCAAGTATTCAGATGACAGTAAAGATAAATCGATAGGATTCTCAGCAGGGCCATGGTTTCGATATTATTTGCCATGCAGCTATATGAGTTTTAAACCGTTTGCTCAGCTTGAAGGCGTATACGGTATGTCAAAATCGACTTATAAACCGGCGACAGCTAGTGAGTCGAAATACAATTATACAGATATGAGCTTTGATGTTCTGGTAGGGGCTTCTTGTTTCTTTAACCAGCATGTTGCCTTGGATGCAAGTCTGGGCTATTCAAATTTTCGGGAAAAAGAGAAAAGCAGTGGCGACAAATATGCCGGAAGTGGATTTCAATTTGAAATTGGCTTGTCTGTTTTCCTGGGACAGAAATAGATATTTGACTCGTGTGCGGGTGTGCCTTTGTGCCCTTCTGCTCGTCACAAAATGATAAATCATTTTGTAATGATAGAAACGGTCTAAATTGCAGATTGTCTTCTTGTTTTCAGCGATTTCGGGTAATTTTGCATGAGAAAATTTACTATCTGAATTCTTACTCATATGAGCATGCAAAAGCAATTGTTGTTAGGCGACGAAGCCATCGCCCAGGCGGCCATCGATGCCGGTCTTTCCGCCATCTACGCCTACCCCGGCACTCCCTCTACCGAAATATGTGAATATATCCTTCAATCCAAAGAAGTTAAGGAGAAAACCGTAATAGCTTCCTGGGTTTCCAACGAGAAAACGGCGATGGAAGCAGCCTTAGGCGTTTCCTATACAGGAAAGCGTGCAATGACTGCCATGAAACATGTCGGACTGAACGTTGCTGCTGATCCCTTTATGAATTCTGCCATCACAGGCGCTAATGGTGGCCTTATCATTGTCGCTGCTGATGATCCAAGCATGCATTCCTCTCAAAATGAACAGGATTCCAGAGTCTACGGAAAGTTTGCGCTGATTCCTATCCTCGAGCCTTCGAACCAGCAGGAAGCTTATGACATGACCCGTTTTGGTTATGACTTTTCTGAGAAATACAAGATCCCGGTGATGATCCGTGTGACGACGCGACTGGCTCATTCTCGTTCGGGTGTGGCTCGTGCAGCAAGTCGGAATCAGAATGAACTTCATTTTCCGGCAAATCCCCGTCAGTTTATCCTGTTGCCTGCCAATGCCCGCCGTCAGTATAAAGACTTGTTAAATCATATCCCGGCTTTTGAAAAGGAAGCCAATAAATCACCATTCAATGCCTATATTGATGGTCCGGATAAAAAACTGGGTGTCATCGCATGTGGCATTGCCTATAATTACCTGCGGGAGAATTACCCTGACGGTGTCGTTCCTCATCCTGTCGTGAAGATTGGGCATTACCCGAGTCCAAAAGCAATGATCCGCAAGCTCTATGCTGAATGTGATGAGGTGCTCGTCCTTGAAGATGGCTATCCCATGATCGAAGAGCTACTGAAAGGTCTTATCTCCGGTGGTAAAAAAGTCCATGGTCGTCTCGATGGCAGCCTGCCCCGTGATGGTGAGCTGAACCCAAACCTGGTTGCACTTGCGCTGGGTCTGGCAGATACTCCTGACAGAGCGATTCCCCAGGTCGTTGTAGGACGTCCCCCTTCGCTTTGCGGTGGTTGTCCTCATATCTATTCTTACAATGCACTAAATGAAGCACTGAATATCTATGCCAAGGGCAGGGTGTTCTCCGATATCGGATGTTATACCCTCGGCGCACTGGAGCCTTTCGATGCGATCAATACCTGTGTCGACATGGGTGCATCGATCACCATGGCAAAAGGTGCTGCGGATGTGGGTTTAAGACCTGCCGTTGCCGTGATTGGTGATTCTACCTTTACCCATTCCGGGATGACCGGCTTGCTGGATTGTATCAAGGATGGCTCGCATGTCACCATCATGATCCTCGACAATGCTACTACGGCCATGACAGGTGGTCAGCCTTCTGCTGCATTTGGCCGTATTGAAGATATCTGCAAAGGACTGGGTGTGAAAGAAGAACATATCATCGTTTTAAATCCTTCGCCGAAACATCACGAAGAGAACCTGGCACTGATGAAAACGGAACTTGATTATCCGGGCGTTTCTGTGATCATTCCCCGCAGGGAGTGTATCCAGACTGCCATTAAGACGAAAAAAGCAGAGATTAAAGTGAAAAAGGCTGAGGCGATCTAATCCGTATTTGTATGAAAAAAGATATTATTCTGGCAGGTGTAGGTGGACAAGGGATTCTTTCCATCGCTGCAACGATTGGTACTGCTGCCGTGAAACTCGGCATGTACCTCAAACAAGCTGAAGTCCATGGGATGAGTCAAAGAGGCGGAGATGTTTATTCAAACCTCAGGATCTCTGACAAAGAGATCTTTTCTGATCTCATCGCCAAAGGCAGTGCTGATATGATCATCTCGGTGGAGCCGATGGAATCCTTACGATACCTGCCACTTTTGGCATCTGATGGCTGGATCATCACGAACACCAAGCCTTACGTCAATATCAAAAATTACCCGGATTTGGATAAAGTGCTGGCAGAGATCGAAGCCATAAAAAATCACATTGCCATCGATGCAGAGACCATCGCGCGGAACCTGGGTACCTCAAAAGCTGCCAATATGGTTATGCTTGGCGCATCTTCGCCGTTTTTGGGTATTTCATACCATGAGCTGGAAGAGGCAATCAAAGCGATCTTTGCCCGGAAAGGGGCGGAGATCATCAACCTGAACCTGGATGCTTTACGCGCGGGTCGGGAATTTGCGGATGCACATATGAACTAAGATCGTGTGCACGATTGCCCGTCTGCTCGTGCGAACGTGGCGTTAAAACGTTCATCCTGTTAAAACGAAACGCGCACCTGCGCACCCGTTCATAAGCGCACTCGTGCACCGTTTCCCATTTTTAATGGTTATCAAGCCCATGTATCATATGCACCAGATGCTTCAATGAGGGGGCGATCTCGCTGAAATATTCTTTTACTGCATTCACGCTGCCAGGCAGACAGAAAACAAGACTCTCAGACATGGTTCCGGCGATCGCTCTGCTTACCAATGCATTGGGTTTGTTCTGGCCATATTTCCATCGGATATGATCCATGATTCCTGGTATCTCTTTGTCAATCAATGGCCTGATGACATCGGGTGTGATGTCGCGAGGACCGATGCCTGTGCCTCCTGTTGTAAAGATGAAGTCAAATCCTTCTGACTCTCCCATGATACAGAGGTTGGTCAGCAGCTCAGGATCATCCGGGATCACATGGGTTTCTATTTTGTGGTGCCAGTGTTGCGTATCAAAGTAGGCGGTCAGTTCTTTTACGAGTGTCGGACCGCTTTTGTCCTCATACTCACCCCTGGATGCCCTGTCGCTTAAGGTAATGACCAAGGCACGGTAAAGCTTTGGCTTATATTGTAGTTTATCTCCGGCTTTTAGCGTTCCACCTTGAATCACCTTGCAAAAGATTCCTTCTTTCGGCATCACACAATTACCCACTTCACGATAGATGGCACAGTTGTCGCCATGGCATTTTTTGCCGATCTGGGTGACTTCCAGGATGATGTCTCCACAGACAAAGAGGTCGAAAGGTGAGGTATGATACAATGCCATTCCTTTTGTCGTCAGGTTTTCAGCAAATTCTCCAGGCACGATTTCCCTGGCTGCATCCAGGCTGAATTTGGCAATACTCTCAGTACCCAACAGACTCACCTGGCGGTGCCAGTCACCGGCGTGGGCATCTCCTCTGACACCCCGCTCATCCAGGATGATCTCCGGAACGGGCGATTTTATTACACCTTTTTTCTCTGAGATGTTAACCGATAGTATCTCTATTTCTTGTTCGCTCGGGATATTCATAAGTCTTCTTTTGTCTTTTCTGTTAATGTGATGTTACTGATTGTCATGTTTTTGTCGACGGCCTTACACATGTCATAGACTGTCAGCAGGGCAACACTGACTGCTGCGAGTGCTTCCATCTCTACGCCTGTTTGGCCGGCACAGCGAACAAGGCTTTTTACGTCAATGCCGCTGTCGGAAATATTACATCTGACTTCGATTTTATTCAGCAGCAGCGGATGGCAGAGTGGAATCAAAGCCGAGGTCTGCTTGGCTGCCTGTATTCCGGCAATTTCTGCTACGGTGAGCACATCACCTTTCTTCATCTGGTTGTCGCGGATGAGGTTCAGGGTTTCCGGTGAAAGGCCGATAGAGCCGGAGGCACAAGCCTTGCGGTTTTGGATGGGTTTTTCGCTGACATCCACCATTCGGGCTTTCCCTTGGTCGTCGGTATGGCTGAGTTCTTTCATGATTTTATCCTCCAATATTAAAAAAGTGACCAGAGCAATTCCGGGTTCCTTTTTCAGGTTTTAATCCTATGGCTTGCCGGATGGCTTCTTCAGTGCCCAGGGTCTTTACATCGAATTCCATGTCGTTGAACAGACAGGGTTTGAATTTCCCATTGGCTGTCAACCTGAGACGGTTACAGCTGCTGCAGTTGCCACCATCTCCGCCTTTGACCGTAGTAAAATACCCATTTTCGAGGTCCATCTGGTGGATGTAACGGATTTGAAGGTCATGAGCAGCACAATATGCTGTCACAGATCGTGCATCTTCTTCCTCGATAGATCCCTGGATAACACAGTTGATCTTGATAGGGCTGAGTCCTGCCGCACGGGCAGCCGCAATGCCTTTGAAAACATCTTGTACATCCCCACCTCTAGTGATTTTGCGGTAGGAATCTGGATCTATGGTGTCGAGGCTGACATTCACACGCATCAGTCCGGCTTCTTTTAAAGATACAGCCATTTTGTCGAGGAGGATTCCATTGGTTGTGAGGGCAAGATCTTCAATTCCGGGGATCGAGGCGATCATACGGACAAGATCTGTCACTCCTTTTCTTACCAGGGGTTCGCCTCCGGTGAGTCTTACTTTTGTGATGCCATATTGAACCGCAGTCCTGACAATTTCATGAATTGCCTCAAAGCTGAGGATCTCATCATGAGAGATTTGCCTGATGCCTTCTTCTGGCATGCAATAGACACAGCGGAGATTACAGCGGTCGGTGATGGAAATTCGTAAGTAGTTGATATTGCGTTTATAAGAATCTAACATCCGCCTGTTCTCCCTTTTTTAATTCAAACTGGCCAATCGGGATGATGAGCATTCCGTTGGCTTCTATATAGGCATGGATATGTGCAGACCCATGGTATTCAAGGGGAATTGCTTCCCCATTATCAGCAATATTTACTGGCACCAGCGACATCCTGTTTGCTTTCCGCCTGCTGTAATCTGTTCCCAGGGTTAATTTTGCTGTGACAGCCTTATATTCATGGCCCATTAACCTATAGATCAGTGGCTTTGCAAGCATTTCAAACTGGACAAAAGACGAAACGGGATTACCTGGCAGTCCAAAACAATAACAGTTGCTGGTTTTGGCAAAGAGCGTAGGGCTTCCCGGCATCACTGAAATTTTATTGAAAAGTATTTCAAAGCCGGCTTTTTGAAGCATGGGAGGTACGAGATCATAATCACCCATCGAAACACCGCCACTGAGGAGGATGAGGTCATTTTCGGCCATGGCTTTTTGAATAAGAGCCAGCAGGCCATTTTCTTCATCCGGGGCGATTCCATAATACTGTACTTCGCATCCCAATTCTTTCGCCTGGCTTATCATCTGGGAGGCGTTGCTGTTGCGGATCTGAGAGGTAGCAGGCAGTATTTCCGGTTCAACCAATTCATCACCGGTTGACAAGATACCTGCTTTAACCTGCCTGCTGACAAGGGGCATCGTATGTCCGACAGAGGCAAGCACTGCGATGTGAGCGGCTTTGATCAAGGTGCCTTTTTTAAGGACAAGCTGGCCTTTTTTGACATCTTCGGCTTGATAACATATGTTATTTGCGGTCTCTTTGGCAACAAAAATGACTTTCCCGTCTGTAGTCAACTGAGTTTCCTCCACTTTGATTACACAGTCTGCTCCATTTGGAAGCATGCTTCCTGTCATGATCCTGGAGCATTGTCCCTGCTTAACACTCAAGGTGGGTTCCTGTCCTGCTGGAATAGTCTCCAGAATGAACAAGGGTCCTGGTAAATCCACTCTCTTACAGGCAAACCCGTCCATAGCGCTTTTGTCAAAGGGAGGCATATTTATGTCAGAAAAGATATCTTCAGCCAGAATCCGCCGTGCTGACTGCAAAAACGGCAGTTGTTCAGCCGAAAGTACCTTTCCAGCCTTGCTTACGATGGTTAAGGCTTCTTCAAAAGAGATCATGATGAGGTTTTGGTAGAATGTGCTTTCTGAAAGTAACGGTAGATCTCGTATTGAGAGCGGGTGAGCTTCTTTGCTCCCGTCTTTCTGTAGGTATTCGGAGGGTCAATGCTGAGCCATCGGGCTTTGGTATTGTCTTTCAGCTGAATGTTAACGATATTCCAAAGTTCTTGCTGTATTTCTTTACTATAAATAGGGATACTAACCTCGATCCTGTTGTCTAAGTTTCTCACCATCCAGTCTGCAGAACTGATAAAATATTTAGGATCACCTCCATTGGCGAAAATCATCAGTCTTGAGTGTTCAAGAAAGCGGTCGATGACGCCGAAAATCTCCAGGTTGCTGCCTTCTTCATATTTTTTCTGAACCAACACACAAACGCCCCGGATGATCAGTTTTATCTTAACTCCTGCATGTGCTGCGATTTCAATCTGGCTTATTATTTTCTCATCAACCAGGTTATTCAGTTTAATAATTGCCCAGGCTTCTTTTCCTTCTTTGACATTTTTTATTTCTTTTTTTAGTAGCTGCATGAAGTGGTCGCGCATCCCAAAAGGCGAAACAACCAGGTGTTTGAATCGTTGTAATTTGTAGTTTGTCTCAAACAGCTCAAAGATTTTAAGAACTTCATGGGTGAGCCTGGGATCGGCAGTCAAAAGGCTGTCGTCAGCATAAACTTTGGCCGTATTTTCATTGAAGTTGCCTGTGGAAAGGTTTGCATAATAGACGTTCTGGTTGTCTTCTTTCCTGCGTATGAGCATCAGCTTGCTATGCACTTTAAATCCGGGGATTCCCCTGATGATCCTGACGCCTTCATCTTGCAACATCTCGGTATATTGAATATTGGCTTCTTCGTCGAAGCGTGCTTGTAATTCGATAAATACCGTGACTGTCTTTCCGTTCCTGGCTGCGTTGATCAAGGCGTTGATCACTTTTGAGTTTCTTGCCACACGATAGAGTGTCATGCGGATTGAACGCACATTCGGGTCGATGGAGGCTTCACGCAATAAGTCGATGACATAATGAAACGACTGGTAAGGGAAATGCAGCATCACGTCTTTTTTTCGGATCACAGAAAAAAGACTGTTCACCGTTTCGAGCTCAGCGTGAGGCAGGCGAGCCATGGGTTTATACTCGAGTGTGGGACTTCCGAGGTTTGGGAAGTTCATAAAATCTTTGAAGTTATGATATCTGCCAGCTGCATGAATTGTGCCCCGGGCAGAGACATTGAGTTTTTTCGTGACCGTCTTCATCAGGAGGTCAGGCATCTCTTTGTCGTAGATAAAACGTACCGTTTCGCCGACAGTCCTTTTTTTCAGACTTTCAGAGATGACTTCCAGGAAGCTCTTTGAGATGTCGTTGTCGAGGTCAAGTTCGGCATCCCTGGAGAATTTAAAAGTGAAAGCCTCGATTCGGTCATAGTCGAACATCGGGAATACTTCGGTCAGGCTATAGCGAATGACGTCATCGAGCAGGATGATATACTTATTTCCACGATAAGCCGGGAGAATGATAAATCGGGGTGTTGCCCGGGTCGGGATATCGATGACAGCGAATTTGTCTTTTAAGATCTGGCCATTTTTATACATTACCACTGCCAGGTAAATTGCCTGGTCCTGCAAAAGGAAGGAAGGCGAATGGCTGAACATGATCGGGTAGAGGTTGGGCCGAACCTGTTGCCGGAAATATTGTTTGACAAATGAGCCTTGTCTTTCGGTGAGGTCTTGCTCATTAAGAATAAAGATCTTTTCTTTTTCGAGTTCTTTGACGAGATCCTGGAAGATTGACTGGAATTTGTCTTGTTGGATGGCATCAACTTCAGATACTTGTTTAAAAATCTTTTGCGGGTTATAATTCAGCTCCTCGTGGTTTTTGCTATGCAGGCTGATCATTCGTTTCAGGGTAGCCATCCTGACCCTGAAAAACTCATCAAGGTTGTTAGAGAAAATTCCAAGGAATTTGATTCTGTCGATCAGGGGGACAGTACAGTCTTCTGCTTCCTGAAGCACCCTGCTGTTAAAGTGCATCCAGCTGATCTCACGGTTAATTAACTTGGAGTTCTTTGGCATGATGGGCTAATTTAGCATCTTAGGGGATATGACAAAAGCGATTTCTCTTTTGCATTTTCGGATTTCCTGCCAGTTCTCAGTTTCAAAATGGATGCTGACAACGCAACTTGTCGGCATCCATTCCAGCATTTCTTCAAGGAAGCGGTTTGCCAGGTTGGTGAAGGTGGGGTTATGACCAACGATCATGAGAGATTCGATAGCATCAGATGTTTCGAAGACAAAATCCAGGATATCATCCGAGTCACCACTATAGATTTTTACTTCCTGTTCGATCTTTGTGGCGGGGTATCCCAGGCCGTCTGCCAGGAGCATTGCTGTTGCGAGTGCCCTGGCAGCAGGGGAAGAGATGATAAGGTCGGGGCTGACATTGTGTTGTTTAAGGAATTCAACGACTCTCTCAGTGCGTTTGATCCCTTTGCCTAAGAGTTTTCTGTCTTCGTCCTTCTGGCCAGGTTGGCTCCAGTCGGATTTTGCATGTCGTACCAGGTATAAACGTTTCATAGTGCAAATCTAAGAAATTCAAGCTTGCCTCTTCAGTGAAATTCAGCATTTCATGTTCAATAACAGGAATCTTTCGGATATTTGCGAGGGGAGATGAACCGTTAATTAATTTTTATGATCAGAAATGTTTTTGGATTGCTTTTTATAATTGTATTTCTTTTGGGAATGACTGCTTCTAAGCATGTATTCGCCCAGCAGTTACCCGGTTTTGAATCTGTCAGGTTTGAGACTGAAAAGATAAATGCGCAGCCAGGGATGTTTCATGCAGCCTGGGGACTTGCCGTGATTGAAGCAGAAACGGGGAAGATCGTGTTTCAATACAACTCGCAACTAGCCCTTGTCCCTGCATCCACGCTCAAGCTGATGACGACATATCCTGCCTGGCTCACGCTGGGCCCCTCTTTTCAGTTTTCCACCTACTTGCAAATCGACGGCAAAGTGACAGACAGCACGCTGAAAGGGAGTGTCTATATCAAAGGTGACGGCGATCCCTGCCTGGGCACGACCCGTATTCCGGCCTGTGAACCGAATGTCTTGCTCTATCACTGGATGAATACGATTAATAAGCTTGGCATTAAGAAGATAGAAGGGGCAGTGATTGCAGATGCAGCGGTGTTTACCGATGAGCTCATCCCCGGGGAATGGCTTTGGAATGATATAGGGAATTATTACGGTGCCGGTGCCAGTGGCCTGAATTTTCACGAAAACAGCCTGGATTTCTTTTTTCAGCCAGGGGAAAAAGAAGGGATGCCGGCGAAACTGAAAAAGATGGATCCGCTGCTGCACGAACTGGTGATTGACAACCAGGTGACGACGGGCAAAAAGGGATCGGGAGACCAGGTGATCATCTATGGATCACCCTATTCAGCAAACAGGATGTTGCGAGGGACGGTGCCACTTGGGGAGAAAGATTTTATCGTCAGCGGATGTTTCCCTGATCCGCCACTCGCTACCGCGGAAATATTCTCACAATACCTGAAGACGAATGATATCGTTGTGATCCATGATCCTACAACAACAAGTCTCTTAAACAAAAATGGAACCAGGGTCTCACAGAACCGGACAAACCTTGATACTGTTCATTCTCCAAAGATGATTGAATTGATACAGTGGATCCATCACAAAAGCATCAACTGCTTCGCTGAGGCATTGGTAAAGAAGCTGGGTCAGACGCAGAAACAGCAAGGCAGTACCCAGGCAGGTCTCGATTTTATCAAGGATTTCTGGAAGGAAAAGGGTTTGGATTTCAGGGGAATTACCATGGTCGACGGAAGTGGACTATCGCCTTTAAACAGGATTTCAGCAATACAGATGGCAAAGGTGATGTCGATCATTGCCAACGATAAGAATGCTGCTGACTTTATCCAAACCCTCAGCCTGGGGGGGAAGAGTGGTGATCTCAAAGGCATTCTTACCGATGGCCCGGCTTCAGGAAAGCTCAGGGGGAAAAGCGGGTTTATGAAAAATGTACGTTCTTACAGTGGTATTGTCAGGAATAAGGCAGGAAAGAACCTTGTTTTTGCTGTCATGGTGAACAATTTTGACGGGGATTCTGCCGCGCTCAGGAAGATGCTGGAAAGCCTCATGCAGGGTATCGCCGCTTCGGGGGAATAATTTCTCCGGATGGATCTTCGCGTAAGAAAATTCTCTAACTTAGACACGCTAAAATTGAAACTTATGCTACTAACAAAAACTGAAACAATGGACTCTATTGATTGGAAAAATCTCCCTTTTGGCTATTTTAAAACGGATTATAATATTCGCTGTTATTTTCGCGATCGCCAATGGGGTTCGCTTGAAGTAAGTGACTCTGAGGTTATTACGATGCATATGGCGGCGACCACCTTGCATTATGGACAAGAAGCTTTTGAAGGCCTGAAAGCGTTCATGGGTGTAGATGGCTTGGTTCGTATTTTTCGTATCGAAGAAAATGCAAAGCGGCTTCGCAGTTCTGCTGCCGGGGTGATGATGAAAGAAGTTCCTGATGAACTCTTTATTGAAGCTGTTTTGAAAGCAGTGAAACTGAACAGTAGATTTATTCCGCCTTATGGAACCGGAGCTTCATTGTATATTCGTCCGCTTTTATGTGGTACGGGTGCGCAAGTTGGCGTGAAGCCTGCAAAAGAATATTTGTTCATGGTTTTTGTTGGTCCGGTTGGACCATATTTCAAAGAAGGATTCAAGCCAGTCGCCATGCAGATTGCCCGTGACTACGACCGTGCAGCTCCGCTGGGAACAGGTCCTTATAAAGTTGGCGGTAATTATGCAGCTAGTTTGCGTGCAAGTGAGCGTGCCCATTGTGAAGGATATGCTTCTGTTCTCTTCCTCGATGCTCTCGAAAAGAAATTTATCGACGAGGCTGGCCCTGCCAACTTCTTTGGAATTAAAGGGAATACCTATGTTACCCCTTTGTCATCTTCAATCCTCGCCTCTATCACCAATAAAAGCCTGATGACCCTGGCAGAGGAGATGGGAATGAAAGTGGAACGCAGGCATATCTATGTTGAAGAGCTTGCAGAATTCGAAGAAGTCGGTGCCTGTGGTACTGCTGCTGTGATTACACCGATTCGGAAGATCGTAGACAGGGATTCAGGCCAGACTTTTGAATATTGCCTTGATGGCAACGCAGGGCCGATATCCACCAAACTTTATAACGGACTTCGTGCCATCCAGCATGGCGAAGTACCGGATATTCATGGATGGAATACGGTTGTGGAGATTTAAAATTATTATGTCTGGTTGACCAGTCGCTTTGTCTCACCGTGCCACCACAAATTTCACCTCGATTAATATATATTATTTATGTACATTTACTATTCAACGTTACCAAAAGTAACGTTGAAATGAAATTTACTTTATAAAGTTATTATGAGAAGTAACATTAAGACATATGGCAAACTCTTGCAATTTGGCATAATCCCCATCAATCAATGCTTTTTTCTTATTTCTTGACCAACCTTTGATTTGTTTTTCCCAAGAAATTGCTTGTTTTGGGTCAGGAAACACTTCATTGAAAACAAGTTTTACAGGTCGTCTGGAATAAGTATAGCATGTTCTCTCATATCCGGTTTCGTGCTCAGTCAGCCTTCTTTCAAGGTTATTTGTGACTCCGGTATAAAAAGAATAATCAGCGCATTCAAGAATATATACAAACATCATATTGAAATATCCTGATCAAAGATAATATTTTCGATATATTTCGGCTCAATGTTACCTATAGTAACGTTAAGCAACTCCGTCACCCTGAGCGGAGTCGAAGGGCTGTTCCCAAATCTGAGTTACGGGTATTATTATGTCCTTATAATTCTGATATTCATTTTGTTAGTTATCCAACAGTCCTCCTTCGACTACGCTCAGGATGACGTGAGATTCTCAATGTAATTTAGCATTACATTGAGAATAAATTTGAAAGTTAAAGGATTTAGATATCAAGTTTTTTGATATTTTTAGCCATAGAAACAAGAAATTTCAATATTCCATGGACGATCATTATTTTAAATATTATGGAAGGAATAATTATGGAAACAATCTTCGATATGTTACTGAAAATGACAACAATTAATTAGCTGATTCCTTTATCAATAAGCATTTCAGAGGGATAACTAAACGCCTATACCTAAATATTAAAATCATTGTTTGTAAAATTTTCATTGATGCCTATATTAAGGCCAAGTCGAAAATTTGGAGGATGAGGCAATTCATTCCCGATGGTTAATTTGTTAAATCCATATTTCTCAACATTGCAGGATAAACCAGGACTATCCGGTGAATGAATGATATGTAAATAGGGAATTGCTGCACCAGTCCCTACATATATTTTCCCATCAGGAGCTAGTTGCTAAAAACAGTGCTTTTTTGTCAAACTATCCAGTAATGCCTTACTCCCCTGGATTAGGTAAGCCTGGGTCCTTTCTTGTCTATCTGAATTTTGAAAATTTCCGGCTGAACTGTTTTGCGTCGAATCAAGTAAACTTGTCATAACCTGGCTATTTGTGGCCAGAGAATTATCATTCAAAAGTTTGTTGAACAAACTTCTTGTAGTCGAACAACCCCGCCGTAGGCGGAAGGTAGATACCTCCCACATATGGCGGGACGGAATTTGGGTCCAGGGCTTACCCTGGGTTTTATACCTGTGATTCGAATAGCTTTGACAACACTTGTTAAGTTCCATAAGGCCCAGGAATGAGGCGCATTACCCAGCCCTTATTTCCCGTTAATCAAATAAGCATAAATCAACTTCCGTTGTTCATTGTCGATTTTTGCTTTGGGTTGCATCTTGTCAAGAATTTTCACCCATTGTTCGGCATTGTATCTGTTCGGTTTTTTCAACCCATGGCATTTATGACAGCTGTTTTTGTAAAGCTGCATGCCCACAGTCAGTGGGCCAATATCCACTGTCGGATCTTTTACCGTGGTTTTTGACGGGACATAGAGTCCGGGTGAGCAGGCATAAATTACCATGATGGCAAGGCTGGCCATGAACAAGCTAATCTTTTTCATAGGAGAATTTTTAAAGTCCTTTTTTCTTCAACAAGAGATCCATTTCAGATGCGATCTCCCCGGCAGCTTTGCCAGCCGCTACAGCAAAATCCTGAGCGCCTGAAGCAAAGATAATATTCCGTGAAGAATTTACAAGCAAGCCACATTGCTTATTCATTCCATATTTCGCGACTTCTTCGAGACTTCCTCCCTGGGCTCCGACACCCGGGATCAATAAAAAATGATCCGGAACAATTGCCCTAACTTCGGTGAGTTTCTCCGCTTGTGTGGCTCCTACTACATACATCATGTTGTCGGCACTTCCCCAACTGCTGGATTTACGCAATACCTCTTCAAATAATCTGCCAAGTGGCTCACCTTCAGGTGTATATATTGGATTTAACTGAAAGTCAAACGCGCCTTTGTTGGAAGTAAGTGCCAGTAAAATGACCCATTTACCATCCATCTTCATGAAAGGCGTCACAGAATCTTCTCCCATATAGGGTGCGACAGTTACGCTGTCGAAACTCAGCACATCAAGAAAGGCTTTGGCATATTGTTCAGAAGTATTCCCGATATCCCCTCTTTTCGCATCAGCGATGGTAAAGACTTCTTTTCTGAAGGCAGCAAGGTAATTCATTGTCTTTTCCAGGCTTTGCCAGCCTTTCAGTCCGCGACTCTCATAAAATGCCAGGTTTGGTTTGTAGGCTATAGTAAAAGGCAAAGTAGCATCAATGATGGCACGGTTAAACTCAAAGACAGGGTCTTCGGAATCGAGTAAATGAGCGGGGATTTTGCTGATGTCAGAATCAAGTCCGACACAAAGAAAGGAGCGTTTTGCCCTGATAAGCTGAACAAGTTCAGGTCTTGTCATGATGATATTTTTTATGCTTCTACAGCTGTTTTTAACAATTCTGCGTTTTCTGCCATCTGCAAGGCATCAATAAGTTGCTGAACATCACCGTCCATTACCGTGGGAAGGTTGTATAAGGTAAGGTTGATGCGGTGGTCTGTCACACGGCTTTGCGGATAGTTATAGGTTCTGATCTTTGCGGAACGGTCTCCTGTAGAAACCATCGTTTTCCTTTTGGATGACATCTCGTCGAGATATTTCCCGTATTCAAGCTCAAAGATCCTCGTTCTTAAAACCTTCATCGCTTGTTCGTAGTTCTTGATCTGTGATTTCTGATCCTGGCATGAAGCCACGATACCAGTAGGTACGTGCGTCAGGCGGATGGCAGAATAAGTTGTATTGACCGACTGTCCACCGGGTCCGGAAGAACAGAATGTCTCTTTTTTAATGTCATTGGGTTTGATATCGACATCGAATTCGTCGGCTTCAGGCAATACCACGACAGAAGCGGCTGAGGTGTGAATCCGCCCCTGGGTCTCAGTGGAAGGAACGCGTTGTACCCTGTGAACCCCTGATTCATACTTCAGCTGGCCATAGGCGCCGTCACCAATCACTTCCAGGATGACTTCCTTGTATCCGCCAACGGTGCCTTCAGCAACGCCTACGAGTTCGACTTTCCAACCACGAGTCTCACAGTAACGGGTATACATACGGTAAAGGTCACCGGCGAAAAGACTGGCCTCATCGCCACCAGTACCTGCTCGGACTTCGAGGACAGCATTCTTTGAGTCTTGTGGATCCTGTGGAATCAGCAGAAAACGGATTTTCTCTTCCAGCGTTTCTTTTTCGGTACTCAACAAAGTGATTTCTTCCTTGGCCATGTCTTTCATTTCCTCGTCCTTCTCGGTATACAACATCTCTTTGGCAGAGTCGAGGTTCTGAAGCATGAGTTTGTAACGGTTAAAGGCGTCGATGATGGGCTGAAGGTCTTTGTAGTCCTTGCTCAAGCGGATATAACGTTTCATGTCAGACATGATCTCCGGTTCGTTGATCATCCTGCCAATTTCCTCCCATCTCTGGTGGATAACATGTAATTTATCTAATAGGTCAACCATAAAATAAGCTTATTTTCGGGGGTGCAAAGGTAGTGAAAATCTAAACGCCTTTGCTGTACTCAAATACACCATTTTCTGTCTTCAAGGTCAGCATCGCCTGTTCAGCAGATTCACAGTAACCGATGATTTGTGCATTTACGCCAAAACCTTCAGAGATCCGGATGAGATAAGCAGCGACCTCAGGTTTCACATAGATTTCCATACGGTGTCCCATATTAAAAACCTGGTACATCTCTTTCCAGTCAGTGCCACTTTGTTTTTGTATCATCTGGAAAAGGGGAGGAGTCGGAAAAAGAGAATCTTTTACAATATGTAAGGTGTCGACAAAATGCAAAACTTTGGTTTGGCCGCCACCGCTACAATGAACCATGCCATGGATTTCGGAACGGTAATTATCCAGGATCTTCTTTATTATGGGTGCATACGTGCGTGTTGGAGAAAGGACCAGGGTACCTGCATCGACACCAGGGACTTCTGAAGCTGATGTTAAAGAAAGTGCTCCTGAATACACCAGGGAATCAGGCACTGAGGGATCAAAAGATTCAGGATATTTCTCTGCATAAGGATGAAAGAAGACATCATGTCGCGCTGAGGTAAGGCCATTGCTTCCCATGCCTCCATTGTAGTTTTGCTCGTAAATAGCCTTGCCATAGGAGGCCAGTCCTACGATAACATCTCCAGCCTGAATGTTGGCATTGTTGATGACATCACTCCTTTTCATTCTGCAACTTACTGTGGAATCCACGATCAAAGTACGCACCAGGTCTCCGACATCGGCAGTTTCTCCACCTGTTGAATAAATTTCAATGCCATATTCCCTGAGGCTTGCCAGGAACTCTTCTGTCCCTTCAATAATTGCAGTGATGACTTTTCCGGGCACCAGGTTCTTGTTTCTTCCGATGGTAGAGGAAAGAAGGATAGGACCAGTGGCGCCAACGCAGAGCAGGTCGTCGAGGTTCATCACGATCGCATCCTGGGCAATGCCTTTCCAGACCCCCAGCTCATCAGTTTCTTTCCAATAAAGATAGGCCAGAGAGGATTTCGTGCCGGCCCCATCGGCATGCATGATGTTACACCAATCAGGGTCTCCTCCCAGGATGTCAGGTATTATTTTACAAAAAGCCTTGGGAAATAATCCTTTGTCGATTTTCCGGATGGCAGCATGCACATCTTCTTTTGAAGATGAAACCCCTCTTAAATTATAACGACTTTGTTCTGGCATCTTAGGTAAATAGAAAAAGCATCCCAAAAGGAATGCTTTTTCGTTATTTTTTATTCAAGATTATTCAAAGACAACACGACTCTTTTCCTTCTCAATACGCCATTTACCAATCTTATTGAAGATTGGATCACCTAGTTTGATACTTGGTTTCTGGTCTTTGGCTACCACAACCTCAATATTTGTAATGGTATTGTCGCCAATACGCATTGTCTTGATATTGATTTTAGCTTTGTCGGCTACACTACCTTCGCTGAGTGCTTTTGATGCATCACCTACAAAGTCAGGTTTGCTGATGAAGCCTTTGGTCAGGAGGTTGAAGGCAAATTCAGGAGAGACGGTTACTTCGGTTGCTTTTTTGTCATAGTCGAAATTGGCTGAATAACCATTGACGATGATAGTTGCTTCAAAAGCATCTCCTTCAAGAGGATTGAAGCCTAAGATGTTTTCTTTGGGATTCGTAACAACTTCGATCTTTCCTTTTGCCAGAGTGTCGATGACCGCTTTGGGGACGAAATTCATGCTGAGGATGCGGAATTCTGTACGGCGATTCAGCTGATGCGCTGCTTCCTGGTGAGGTTTTCCGCTAAGTGTTGCGATATAGTCATCAGTAATGACGGTCCCTGATGGGAACAAGAATCCGTCACGGTTTACATCTTTGGCCAGGACGCGGGGTACACGTTCTCCATAACCGCTAGCGGTAAGCCTGTCTGGGTCTATTCCTCTGGAAATGAGGTAGCTGACAACGCTCTGGGCACGTTTCAATGACAGGGTGTCATTTTTGACATCCGTATCACGGGTATCAGTATGGGCACCAAGTTCGATTGTCATCGTTGGGTTGGCTTCCAGGATAGTGATCAGGCCTTGCAGTGAGTCCTGGTACTGTGGTTTGAGATCCCATTTGGCCAGGTCATAGAGGATTTCAGGAAGGACGATAGGTTTCACAGGGATAGGCGACAATACGAAATCGATCTGAAAGTCTTTGCTTTGCTCGAGGCCTACAGTGGTTTCTCTTCCTTTGTCGGAGAAATAACCTTCTTTTGAGACAGTCAGTTCATATGATGTTGTAGGTAGCACCTGGGTCTTGTCGAATGCATAACCACCTCTTTTGTCAGTTTTTGTCTCGATAGAAGTTCCATCAGAACCAACCATTTTCACTGTTGCACCAGGGATATATTGCAAAGTTCTGTCATCTTTAACCACACCCTGGATTGTGAAAAGGAGCGGGATCTTGAGGAAAGAATAAATGTCATCACCACCTTTGCCGCTTTTGAGTTTACGGTTAGAGGCGAAATAGCCTTTTTCTTCCAGTACACCAGGGAAGAAAGTGACGGCAAAGTCATCTGCGGCGGAGTTCACAGGAGACTTCATGTTCTCAGGTGAAGACCATTTCTCGCCAACTTTTACAGTTTTGAAAATATCCATACCTCCCATGCCGGGCAGGTAGTTAGAGGCAAAATACAAAAGGGAGTCGAACCTAAGGTAAGGGAACATTTCGTCACCAGGGGTGTTGATGGTTGTTCCAAGATTCTTAGGCAAGTCAAAGTTCTTGTTTTTCTTGGCGCGTGTGGCGACCCAGATGTCTTTTCCACCTTGTCCGCCTTCCATGTCGGAGGCGAAATAGATCGTGAGTTCATCTTTGCTGACGGCGGGATGGCCATAGATTTTGGTGCTGTCGGTGCCTAATTTTACATGTTCAGGTGGGCTCCAGATCTTGCCACGTCTTTCGGTGCGATAAATGGCACAGGTCAGTACTTTCTTTTTCTCAGAGGAACAGCGGGTAAAATAAAGGGTATTAAATTTATTTGAATAACAGCTTGCTCCTTCATTTCCGTCGGTGTTGATAACATTCTGGTCATCAAGCAGGACCGGCGTTGACCAATCGCCTTTTGAGCTCATTGTAGAAACATACAGGTCGGAGAAAGCCTGGCCTGTCCAGTCATCTACAGAACCGCCGGTTGAGTTCTCGCGAGAGGATGTAAAAACCATTGTCTTGCCTTTCTCTTCGGCAAAACTAGGCGCAAAGTCGTCTTCTTTGGAGTTAATGGTTTTCCAGGCGTTTAATTCTTTATGAGCTTCGTCGCTGGGATTTACAGCATAACGGGTTGGGTTGTCTTTCCAGGTTTGCGCCATTTGGCATGATTCAATGCCGATCTTACCTCTCGGGTCATTTGGTGCCAGGTCGGCATAACGTTTGTATTGAATGATCGCATCTTCGTAACGCTCGTTGATTTTCTGGGCATCGGCGTAATACATGATAACGATAGGGTTGATCTTCTGATAGTTTGCTTTGTCGAGCCTTTTGTACTGTTGCTCAGCCTTTTTCCAGTTATTGGTCAGACGGTAGGATTCAGCGATTTGGAAAAGGATACGATTCTTCTCAATTCTGTTCTTCTTTACCTTGGAATATGCTTTCTCATATTTCTCGATGGCGAGGTTGAACATTTTATCCTCAAAAGCCTGATCGGCCTCCTGGGTAAAGGTTTTCTTTTGCTGTGCATGCGCCTGGAACGTCATTACTAAGCTAAGCACAATAAAGGGTAGAAGCGTCCTGAGTATTTTCATGTTAAGATTGTTTCGGCTAAAAGCTTGCTAAAATAAGGAAAATTTTTGGAGAGGCAAAAATTAATACATATATATGTACGCAAAGATTCAAAATCGTTAATTAGCTGGCTGCAGGGAACTTGTCGGTGACGGTGTTTCTTGAGCTAACTTCTGTGGGTGGCGGAATTTCGTAAGTATCGGATTGACGAAATACTTCTGCCTGGTTTCTGCCTGAAAATTCAGATGGGATATCCCTTTGTATGCTGCTAACTAATTGATTGGCTTCGTTTTGGAACCCAGTTCCAGACTCGGTAAGTTGCGAGGTGAGCTTGGTAGCTTCTGCTAAAACACCTGATTTAATCCCTTCGACTTCGCGTTTTACCTGGTCGGCACCGTCTCTTAAATCACGGGTCAGATCTGAAGTGGTTTTTTTTAGATCATTCATGATTTTACCCATCTGCCGGGCAACTTCCGGTATTTTTTTAGGGCCGAATAAGAGAAAAATCGCCAAAAATACCAGCAACATACTCCCTATGCTGAATTCAAAAAATAATGGAATTATCGTTATGGAGGCTGTCATCAGCACAAAGGTAGGAATTACCGTAATATGAAGTCATTCTCTGAGAAATAAAAAAAGGAGGATGCTCAAATTTGAGACATCCTCCTTTAAATAATTTCATTAAAAAACTATTTCTTCAGTTCTTTTTCTTTTTTACGGGCACTTACCTTTTGCCTCCACATAATGAGGTCATAGGCAACTGGCGTTGCATTGAATACTGAAGAGTAAGTTCCAACCAACAAGCCGATAAACAATACGAAGTTCATACCACGGATAATCTCACCTCCGAAGATGAGCATCGCCAGGATAACCACAAGTACGGTTCCTGAAGTGTTAATGGTACGTCCAAGCGTATGGTTGATTGCGTCGTTGATGTTCGTTCTCATATCGCGTTTCGGATACAAGCCTGTATATTCACGGATCCTGTCGAAGATGATAACCGTATCGTTGACAGAGAAACCAATGATAGTCAGAATCGCTGCGATCATTGACTGGTCAACTTCGAGGGTGAAAGGGACAAGGCCATGGAATACGCCATATAATGAAAGCGCAATAAGGGAGTCGTGGAACAGCGAAGAAACACCGCCCAATCCCCACTGCCATTTCTTGAATCGAATAGCTACATAAAGGAAGATGATCAAAAGAGCAACAAGCACAGCAATAACAGCCGAACGCTTGATGTCCTTAGCGATGGTTGGTCCTACCTTTTGTGAACTCAGCTTCCCAAGTGTTTTGCCTTCTTTGGAAGAGACAAATTCGTTGTAAGTGATTTGGTCTTTATAATACATTTTAACCCCGGTTAATACCATATGGTCGATGATAGAATCTGTTTTAGGATCGTTATTATCGATGAGGTATTTGGTGGTGATACGAACCTGATTGTCAGGGCCGAATGTTTTTACTTCAGGCTCTTCATTAAAGACTGTACGTAATGTGGCACGCACTTCGTTGGTTTTTACTGGCTGGTCGAAACGAACGATATAAGAACGTCCTCCGGCAAAGTCAACTCCTTGTACAAATCCTCTGATAGCAGTAATCGATAGTCCGACAATGATAACTGCGATAGAAACAAAATAAAGTTTTCTGCGAATGCCGACAAAGTCGATATGCACATTGGTGAACCATTTCTCATTCCATTTATGCCATACCTTGATGTTGACATTTCTGTCGAGCATGCCTTCAAAAATCAAACGGGTGATGAAGATTGATGTAAAGAGGGAAGCTGTAAGACCGATGACAAGGGTGGTGGCAAAACCCTGGATAGGGCCAGAACCGAATACATACAACACAATACCTGTGAGGATGGTCGTGATCTTACTGTCGATAATAGCAGAATAAGCGTGTTTATAACCGTCGGCCAATGCGAGCCGTAGCCCCTTGCCCGCTCGAATCTCTTCTTTGATACGTTCATAGATCACGACGTTGGAGTCGACGTCCATACCGAAGGTAAGCACGATACCTGCGATACCGGGCAGTGTCAGAACAGCGCCCAGGGAAGCGAGAATACCCAGCAGGAAGAAAACGTTGATCATCAAGGCAAAGTTGGCGACCCAGCCTGCTGTATTGTAATACAATCCCATGTATAAAAGAACCAGGACAAAAGACAGAATAAATGAAATCATACCTGCACTGATCGCTTCTTTTCCGAGTGATGGTCCTACGACATCTTCCTGCACGATACGTGCGGGAGCGGGTAACTTACCTGCCTTGAGGATATTGGCAAGGTCCTTTGCTTCTTCAATAGAGAAGTTTCCACTGATAGAAGAACGGCCATTTGGAATTTCTTCGTTAACGCGTGGGAATGAATATACATAATGGTCGAGGACGATTGCTACTGATTTGCCAACGTTTTCGCTGGTCAGACGAGCCCAGCTGCGGCCACCTTCAGTATTCATATTCATGGTGATCTCCACCTGGCCGGTTTGGCTATAATCCTGACGAGCGTCAACGATTACGTCACCATTCATAGGTGCAGAACCATCTCTGGAAGTGACCCTGAGGGCGATCAGCTGAAGGATGTCTGGTTGATCTTTACTAGGTTTTACTGTCCAGGCGAGTTTTAAATTTCTTGGAAACACATTGGCCGTAGCTTTGATCATCTGATTAACCCTGGCAGTGTCTTTGATCGCAGAGAAACCTACAAGCGGACCTGATCCCGGGTAATACTGACCTTGCTCATTACGTGTAAGGTTAAGGGTGAGGTAAGCATAAAGCGGGTTCTTTTTGGCAAATTCGTCAAAACTTTCCTGCTTTTTGTCTTTGCCTTTACCAGCGACTTTACTGGTGTCTTTTACTTTATCCAATAAGGAAGCCGTGGTGTCTTTTTTAACTTCTTTCGCTTTTGCAGCCTCTTTTGTTTTTGCAGTTTCAGCAGTTTTAGCAACATCTGTAGTTTTTATTGCAGTGATTGCTTTGGATGAGTCTGCTTTTGCGGCGTCAATGGTAGTGCTGTCGGTTGGCATCATGATCTCGCCACCGGGGCCAACCATTGAAATTAAGCGTTTGTTGGCTTCAGTGAAATAGTTGGTGATGTCTTTGAATTCATAGGTTTCCCAGAATTCCAGGTTTGCCGTTCCCTGAAGCAGTTTCCTGACGCGCTCAGGCTCTTTGATACCCGGGAGCTCGATGAGGATCCTGCCGGATGTGGCCAGGCGCTGAATGTTAGGCTGGGTTACGCCAAAACGGTCGATACGGGTACGGAGGATGTTGAAAGTACGGTCAATGGCACTTTCTGTCTCATCTCTGAGTACTTTAATCACCTCATCATCAGTTGATTTAGGTGTTACCCTTTCGCGAAGTTCCATGGTGGAGAAGACTGCTGCCAAACGGGCATTCGGGTCAACTTCCTTGAAAGTCTCAGCAAACAAGGTCACATAATCTTTCTGACTTGTTTTGAATTTCTGGTTGGTGAGGTTAATCGCTTTAACAAAAGTAGGATTGGTGCTATTGTCGCTCAGTGCTTTGATAATATCAACAACACTGATTTCCATAGTTACGTTCATCCCCCCTTTAAGGTCAAGACCGAGGTTGATTTCACGCTCTTTACAATCTTTGTAAGTATATTTCCTTACAAGGATATTGTAAACCACCTGACTTGACATGGAATCGAGAAAATAACGCTCTCTCCCTTTTACGATAGAGTCGAGGATCATTGTTTCCTTTAACTGATTACCTGCTGCGAGGCGTTTTGCTGTAGAAATAGCAAACTCATTCTTCGCGTAGGCAACTGCCTTGTTCTCTACGTGTCTTGTAAAGAACGTAAAGGATAACTGGAAACCACAAACTAACGCAAACGCAATCGCAAAAAATCTAATAGCACCCTTATTCTGCATACAATTTATTATTAAAGACTTACCTTTTTTTTCGAGGGTGCAAATATAGAAAAAACCTTTCTAACTTAGCAAAATGAAACACTTTTTATTTGTCAGCGTCTTTCAACAATCTCTAAAATGCCTGCTTCCAGTGCTTTTGCTGTCGTTTTTTATTGCTCCTGCCCAGGTTTTTAACGATTATGGTTTTGAAAGACAGAACATTGTTCCGGTCCATGACATCAACAATGTGCTTCTTCTCTATCCATGGGCTGGTGGACTCAACTCATGCCAGTTTTCCAGTATCGACCTGAACCAGGACGGCAAAGAGGATCTCTTTGTATTTGACAAAATGGGCAACCGCATCATCACTTTTCTCAATAATGGCACTACCACCCAGCCATATTATACATTCGACTGGACCTGGGCTGCCAAGTTTCCTGTGATGACTGATTGGGTAAGACTCGTTGATTATAACTGCGATGGTAAAAAAGATATTTTTTGTTATGGCTACGGTGGAATAACTGTTTACAAAAACACCTCTACTTCGACTGGCGGCCTTAGTTTTCAGTGGATAAGCAATCAAATTCTTTCCTACCAGTTCGGTGGTTATTCGAATATCTATACAGCCAGTGTCGACTATCCCGCCGTTGCCGACATGGATGGTGACGGTGACCTCGACGTCATGACATTCTGGATCTTAGGCGGGTATATCAATTTTCACAAAAACCTGTCGATGGAGAAATATGGTGTTTGCGACAGCCTTGATTACCAGATGACGGCATTTTGCTGGGGGAATGTTAAAGAGAATGATTCAAACAATGTCATTTCAACCAATGTAGCATGCCCGTTTAAACTATGCAGCGGCCCGGTAGAACCTCCAATCGTGGATCCTGATGCCGTGGAACATACAGGTTCAACGCTTACAGCCTTCGATTTCAACAACGACAGTGTTCAGGATGTGCTTGTCGGGGACGTCACCTATCCAGGCATCATAGGAATGATCAATACAGGTACAAAGACTGTTGGTCATATAGGAAGCACAATACAGCAATATCCGGCTGGTACCAGACCCATTGATTTAAGTTCTTTTCCCTGTACCGATTACCTGGATGTGGACAACGACGGAAAAAAAGACCTGATTGTCTCCCCCTTTGAATCCGGTACCAATATGGCAGAAAACCTAAGGAGCGTCTGGCTCTATAAAAATACCGGAACTACGCAGTCGCCTGTATTTAATTTTGTGAAGAGAAACTTCCTTCAGGACGAAATGATAGAAGTCGGAAGCAGTGCCATGCCTTTGCTTTATGACGTCGACCAGGATGGCCTGACCGATTTGCTTATTGGCAGCGAAGGGCAGTTCGATACTTCCTTTATCCAGGCAGGGTTTCTGCATACCGACTTTCATTCACAGCTCTATTATTATAAAAACACGGGAACAGCTACTGATCCGGCATTTACCCTTGTTGACACCAATTATGCAGGTGTTAAAGCCCTGAATATTTTATACACCTTCCCCACTATGGGCGATATCGATGGCGATGGGGATCCTGACCTGTTCATTGGTAAAAAAGACGGGCACCTGGTGTTTTTTAAGAACCATGCCGGCCCTGGCAATCCGCCTGCCTATGATGCGCCTGTAATCGACTATATGGGAATCGATGTTGGCGACAATAGTGCTCCGCAACTATTTGACATAGATCATGATAACCTTCTTGACCTGTTGATCGGTAACCGGAAAGGGAATGTCGTGTATTATCGTAATATCGGTTCGGCCACAAACCCGGTCTTTAGTCATATTACTGATACCCTGGGTAGTGTCAATGTTGTGAATCCCAATGTCTCCAACTATGGTTTTACAAAACCCTGTTTTTTTCGTACACCTGCCAATGAAACAAGGCTTTTTGCGGGATCCATTGGAAATGGAATTAATTACTATAAAAATATTGACGGAAACCTGGCCGGGCAATTTACGCTGGTTGCAAAGAATTACCTTAGCTTGCAGGATGGTCAGGATAATGCTCCGGCCATGGCCAATCTCGATGGTGATACCTATCCGGATCTATTACTTGGCAATGGATGCGGGGGAGTGGCTTATTATAAGGGGGCGATGCCAGGCCCTACTGCCATCGTGGATCCTGGTGATAAATGGAATACGACTTTCACTATTTATCCCAATCCGGGAAGAGATTTGTTTTCAATCCAATGGGATAGCCCGGCATTCAAAGGTTTGCTTAATGTGAGTGTGACTGATCTTTCAGGACGTATCATGCTTATCAAACCTTCCTTTGATCCCAATGCAGAAAAATTGGACTTAAGCGGTTGGGAATCAGGCTTGTATTTTGTGAGTTGTCGTGATAACAGGCAGTCAGGCAATAGCCTTCCCGTTCAGACCAGGAAATTAGTGATGATTCAATAGATTGTTTCCCACTATTAGGCGCATTACATAGCTTTTTGTTCAACTAATGATTTGGTTTGATAAACCTTATCTATGTTATTTCCTTTTCCTTAGTGTTAGTTTGAGCAAACACTTTTTGTAATCGATCATCGCCTTCCCTTTCACCAGGATGTCGCCTCCCAAAACGCCTTCAATGGCAGGCAAGCCGATTTTCATATAGGTTTCATTCACAGGGGCCATGTCGATCATCACGGCAGTATAATTTTTAAGGATTGCACCGCCAAGATTCAGTTCTGTCAGGGTGACCACCTGGCTTTCAAGCGTATTGGTGCCGATGCCGGTAGAAAGTTGTTCGTTTTGTTTGATGCTTTTGGGGTCAAACTGTATCAATTCCTGGAGTCGGTTTGAGTCAAATACGGTACGCGAGGCTCCCGTGTCGATCAGCATGTTAATGGGATGTCCATGAACCGTTGCCGTGCACATCAGGTGAAAGCCATCCTCTTCCACTTTGAGCAAACGGATTGGAATTTGATAAACCATAAATTGTATGATTAGAAATTGGGTTTGATCGCGTAGCGTTGGTAAAACTGGTCAATTTGTTCTACGGCTTCTTCTGCACTGTCAACTACCGTGAATATTTTAAGATCATTTTCATTAATGAATCCTTCGGCGCAGAGTTGTTCATTAAGCCATATTACGAGGGGTTCCCAGAATTTCTGCCCGACAAGGACGATTGGGAATTGCACCATTTTATGTGTCTGGATCAGGGTGACGGCTTCGAACATCTCATCCATCGTCCCAAAACCACCGGGCATCACGATGTAGCCCTGGCTGTATTTCATGAACATCACCTTACGTACGAAGAAATAATCGAAATTGATGAGTTTGTCGGGATCGATAAAAGGGTTGGGGTTTTGCTCGTAGGGCAAGTCAATATTGAGTCCAACAGATTTCCCCCCTGAAAAATGAGCGCCTTTGTTGGCAGCTTCCATGATACCGGGGCCACCGCCTGAGATAATCCCAAAACCTTTGGCAGTCAGCAGATATGCGATCTTCTCTGCCATCTTATAATAATTCCCGCCAGGTTTCGTACGCGCTGACCCGAAGATTGTCACACAGGGACCGATCCTGGCCAGTTTTTCAAAACCTTCGACAAGTTCCGACATAATCTTAAAAACAGCCCAGGAATCAGTTGCTACGATTTCTGTCCAGTCTTTGGGAATGAATGCCTGCCGGATCATCTCTTCACTGCTAAGCCCTTCCTTTTCGCTATGCATGATGTTGTGTATTTAATTAAAGACCAAGTTCTTGCTTCAAATAATAACCAGTGAAACTGGATTCTTCCATGGCTACTTCTTCAGGTGTTCCTGTTGCTATGATCCTGCCACCGCGTTCTCCGCCTTCCGGGCCCAGGTCAATCAGGTGATCGGCCACTTTGATCACATCCAGGTTGTGTTCGATTACCAGGATGGAATTGCCTTTGTCGACCAGGCGGTTTAAGACTTGTAACAATACCCTGACATCTTCAAAATGCAAACCGGTTGTAGGCTCGTCCAGGATATAAATTGTGTTTCCTGTATCTTTCTTTGACAGTTCGGCAGCAAGCTTCACGCGCTGGGCCTCACCGCCACTTAATGTAGTAGATTGCTGACCCAGAGTGATATAATCGAGACCCACTTCATGCAAGGTCCTTAACTTGATTTGTATTGATGGGATGTTTTCGAAGA